>Ga0099364_10001226_pt1 | contig 42752 bp, 25 predicted proteins | sample TergutTh196P3_FD_73070 | JGI IMG/M metagenome (GOLD analysis project Ga0099364, IMG submission 73070) | Microcerotermes parvus P3 segment gut microbial communities from Pointe-Noire, Republic of the Congo - Th196 P3 | ecosystem: Host-associated > Arthropoda: Insects > Digestive system > Gut ...
TCATGATTCTTGTAATAACTAGCTAGTAAAACTAGAGTTTTGTTTTCAGGAAAAAGGACTGGGAGTATTTCCTCGCGAATATCAGGATAGTCAAATAGTTTTCTTATAATTGAAGCTTTTATATCTTTTATTTCTTCAAATGAGATTTTTGGGTCTAAATCAAAATTAATTATTGGAAATTCTGGAATTTCTTCTCTCCATCTTTCCATATAGCTCACTATTTCATCCCATATTTCAGGATGATTAATTAATTCCCAAAACTCTTTTCCATAACACAGTTTGGCAGAGATGTTATAATTATTTTCTATCATTTCTGTTTCTTGAGTATAATATCTTCTATTTTTTTTGAAATTTTTGTCTATGAAGTAAACAAAACATCGTAGTTTTTTTTCACCATATATATTTAACAGTGCTTCAACCTTCGTTTCAAAGTTTATATTCTGTCCAGTTTTCTTTGTGGAATCATGGTCGTCTCTTACTTTTTGTTCAACAAAATAGATATTTTCGTTATCTGAAAAAAGTTGGTCTATATCAAAGGTATCGCCTTTGAAGTCTATTTTTTTGGGGAGAATTTTATATCCGAGTTCAATGAAATACAGTTCGAGGATGTATTCAAGACAATCACCAAATCGGATTTCATTTGAATGAAGTATATTTTGAGTAATTTTTGCTTTAGGTTTTGCTGGTCGAAAAAGTCCCATATACCGAAAAGGATTTTTTGATATTTTTTCTAGTAAATCTGGCTTTGACTTTTCAAAAATGTTTCTATTTAAAATCCCACTAAAAACTTCGTATTTCATTTTAATCTCCTCTATATTCTTTTCTTAATGTATCTATTAAAATAGCATTATTGTTTCTGATTATATACCAAAAAAGCCATCCGTTACAAGAGGGAGTTTTTTGGATTAAAGAACCTATTTGATGGATAGAGCCTTTTGTGAGTTGAAACTGTAAATTTCCGTTAGATAAAACATAAGCAGCTGCATTAAAAGGTCTTTTTGCATAGAGAGTTTCACCAACATTAATTATCCCATTTTTAACTAGAGTTTCAAAAGGAACTGTATGCTGTTTTTCTTTTATTTCTTCTATCCATTCAGCTTCAGGATACAATATATTTATTCCGTCTATCCTATCTTGTGCTAGTTTTATGTAATGGTTCTCTCTTTCTATACCAATAAAATTTCGCTTTAATTTTTTTGCTACAGCACCAGTAGTTCCAGTTCCAAAAAATGGGTCTAGAACAATATCCCCCTGTTTTGTTGTTGAAAGAATAACTCTTTTTAACAACTCCTCTGGTTTCTGGGTTGAATGTGCTTTTTTCCCATCAGCTCCTTTTATTCTTTCATCTCCTATACATAAACCAATCTGCCAAACCGATGTCATTTGCTTATCACCATTATATCTTTTCATTATTTGATGATTAAAAGTATATTTCTTATTTTCTTTCTTTTTTGAACACCATAATAATGTCTCAGTAGCATTTGTAAACCTCGTCCCCAAAAAATTTGGCATAGGGTTAGTTTTATACCAGGTAACATCATTTAGTATCCAAAATCCCATATCAAGCATGATAGTCCCGACACGATAGATATTGTGATAACTACCTATCACCCATATTGTTCCGCTATCTTTAAGAACCCTTCTACATTCTTTTAGCCAAGCTTTACAAAAATCATCATAATCAGTAAAAGATGCAAACTTATCCCAATGATCATCGACACCATCCACTTTTGTATTGTTAGGTCGATATAGTGTTTTTTCAAGCTGCATATTATAAGGTGGGTCTGCAAAAATTAGGTCTATCGAGTTATTTGGGATAGTTTTTAAGACCTCAATACAATCACCTTGAATTATTGTGTTTAGATTCATAGTTTTTTACTCCTCTTCCCTAGGGCAGTTTAAATTTGCTCCTCGTTTAATTGTTTCTCAAGTATTTTATCATCAAAAATCTTTGCCATTTCCAAAGCAATTTCGCGTTGATTATCTAAATCTTCGAAACTCCATTCTTCCTCATCATCATAATAAGCATAAAGGTCTGTAATAAGATGTCTTAATTCTGCTATTTCATTTTCTGTAAAATCTATCTGTATCATGTTTTTTCCTCACTATATATACATTTAAGCTCACTCTCAAACCTATTCTTAATCCCCATCACAAAGTCTGGATTAATCTCATATCCTATCCCGTTTCTCTCTATGTCTTTTGCAGCAAAGAGAGTTGTTCCACTACCGCAAAAGGGGTCTAATACCGTCTCAGTCTTGTAGCTATAAGCTTTTATGAGTTTATATGGTAAATCATAAGGGAAAGGAGCAATATGAGACCTACCATCTCCACTATTTTCAGGTTTTATGAGCCAAACATCAGTATTTTTTATTGACAACCAGAAATCTTTGTCTATTTTTGAATTTTCCTTTATTTCTTTGGTTAGATGTTTGTATTTGCTATTATATTTGATATCTGGTTTTTGAAATTCAAGGATAAACTCGTGCATATTATTTATCAAAATGCCTCCTGGGTAGGGGTAAGTCCCAAAATGAGCACGAACACCATTAGTTTTGTGCCAAATTATGTCTCTTTTAAATACAAAGCCAATATCATCGCATAAATCTATGCTTTTCCCTACTAAATTTAGTGATTTAAAGCTATTGTCTATACGAATAGGTAGGTTCATGATGTTTAAAAAAAATTTCCTGCCAGGTTGTAATACCCGAAACACCTCTTTCCAAACCTTACCAATTTCATTGAACCAGTCATCCATATCGTGAATATTGCCCAAATCATTAACTATAGCCTCATTTGAATACATCTTAGCATCAAAATATGGTGGAGATGTTATCACGAGATGAACACTATTGTTTTCTAACTGATTCATAGATTGTGAATTAGCTAAAAATACTTTTTGGACTGTATTATTGATATTGTAATGCAACTCTTTTATTGATAAACCGTTACCTTTTTCAATAGATAGTTTAAAACTATTCAAGATGTCATTATCATTTTTAACAATTTTATATTTAATATCATGTTCCAGAACCTTTACATTGTCAAGGGACACCCGATATTGCCCTCCAGCTGATTTAGTCGCTGGTAATAAACCATAACGGATAAGTTCAATCACTTTTTTTACCTTTACTCCCAAATGAGTGGCTACTTCAATTGTTGATAAATAGTTTCTATCCTGATAATCCGTCATGTTCACCCCCTCTTCAATTTCTTTGTTATAGCATCGATAGTTTCAGTAGGGTTCTTGGTGCTATAAATCTTAGTCGGTATGATTTCTTTAAAATAGCTCCCGTAATGTTTTGTCGAGATGCGATTGTCGAGTATGAGAATGACACCTCTATCTGTTTTGGAACGGATAAGTCTGCCAATACCTTGTCGCATGCGGAGTAGAGCTACAGGCAAAGTATAGTGCATAAAAGCGTTTTTGCCCTCTTTGTCGAGTTTTTCGTGGAGAGCTTCTACTACTGGCTCTGTCGGTGGTTGGAAAGGCAGTTTGTGGAGTATGAGCAGTTCGAGGGACTCACCCTGCACATCGACACCTTCCCAAAAGGAATTTGTTCCGAGTAGGACAGCTTTACCATCGTGGATAAACTGATTTAGGATATTACTACGACCTGAAGAGCCTTTTTGAGCGAGTAAGAGGATGTCATTTTCAAAACAGACTTGCTCTATCCCGTCGTGGATTGCTTCCAAATCTCTTTTTGCAGTAAATAGTATCAAAGTGCCGACTTTATTGATTTCGAGGATAGCTTTAATTAAATCCTTACTTTGAGGTAGGAAATAAGAGTCGGATATAGCGGGCATAAACTCAGTATTTAATATCAGCGTCTGTTTATCATAATCAAAAGGTGAGTGAACTATTTTTTCGTTTACGATGCGAGACCAAGTTTCCTCGCTATTCCCCCCCCCTGCCCCCCCCATAAATGTGGGGGGAGTTTCCCCCCCACATTTATGGGGGAAGTCTTCTCCCCCACATTTATGGGGGAAGTCTTCTCCCCCACATTTATGGGGGAAGTTTTCCCCCCCACATTTATGGGGGGGGTAGGGGGGGGTATTTGTAATTTGTGATTTGCGATTTGTGATTTGTATCTTGTCCAGCCCCATATTTTCTACAAAAAACTTAAATCTATTTCTAAGGCTCAATGTAGCTGAAGTAAATATCAGTGATTTCACTCGTCTATAGAGGATATCTGGCAAAATATCATTGACTTGGATAGGAGCATAATTAAATATCCCCGTGGGGTAATTATCTGACTGTATATCGAGGCTCGAAAGCCAATAGGCGTATTTATTTAAGTTAGGGTCTATCAACTCATCGAGGTTTTTGATATGATTCAAAAGATTTTCAGCAGTCCTGCTCAAAAAGTCAAGCATTGTATCCTGGTCTTGAAATTTCTTTGATTCATAAGTCATGAGATTACCATGTATGTGCCTTATCTCTTTTGTAATCTTTACGAGATATTCTTGAAAGGCTTTGAGACTTTTGCCCAGGTCGTTGTCCTTTTCTGTTTGCTTTATCCGAAACTTATTATATGAGCCTTTATTTTTTGCTATATCACCTGCCAACCTAAAAGGTGTTTCCACAATTTCTTTGGAGTCTCTCATATAGTCTGTGAGACCCTCTATAGTCTTTATCAGAGCTGTTTTTTCATTTTCTGGTATCATGCTTTTCATAGTCAGATTTTTTAGGTTTACTATCATACCATATTGAAAGTCGCTGCGGATTTGAAAAATAGTGTTCAAAAAGCTTAAAATATCAGGGTATGAAAGCGATAATCCGAGATAATCAGACGCAGAACGCAAGAGATTGTGAGCCTCGTCAAAGATGAGATAGTCGATTTCCCCTAGAGTGGGCTGTTCATTTTGGATATCACTAAAAAGCAAAGAATGATTGACTATAAGCACATTTGCTTTCTCTGCTTTTTTTCGGACTTCCATCAAAAAACATCTACCATGATAGTGGCATTTTTTACCTAAGCATAAATGTCTGTCGCTAGCAAGTCTCTTCCAAATACCACCATATTTTGTATTATGAAAGGCATTATTTTCTGTGATGTCCCCTGTCTTTGTATTGATAGCCCAGAGAAAAATATAAAGCATTCCCATTGCCTCACTCGGAGTAAAAGGAATACTACCTTGTTTTAACTGAAAAGACTCGTATATCTCCTGCCATTTTCTCATACAGAGATAATTATCCCTTCCCTTTACCAATACAGCGGAAAAACTCATTGGAACTGCTTTTATTATCAACGGCAAGTCTTTAAAAAGCAACTGTTCTTGTAGATTTTTTGTATTTGTGGACACTACAATCTTTTTTGATGTTTTTTGAGAAAAGAGCAAAGATGGAACGAGATAGGCAAGCGATTTACCGACACCTGTTCCCGCCTCTACCAAAAGGTATTCCTCTTTTTCAAAGGCATCGAGAACAGCTTTTGACATATCAATCTGACCTGTCCGTAGCTCATAATTGTCAAAGGTTTTGGCAAACGACCCACCCTCACCAAAAATCTCATCGATACCTTGTGCCAAAGACATCCCTGCATTGCCCCCCTCATGAGCTTGCGAGTTGACACCACTATTGCCCCCCCCATGAGCTTGCGAGTGGGGGGGGTAGGGGGGGGAACTTGTAATTTGTAATTTGTGATTTGTGATTTGTAATTTATCCATCTCCACTATATTTTCAATAAAATTATAATGAGTAAAGGCAAAGGGATTATCTTCTGCACCTTTTTTCAAAAGAGCATATTTTATCATATAATCGCGTAGATGTGTCAAAAAGGGTAGTAAATAATCATTTAGCTCTTTAATCATAAACCTATTAGAGCCTCTCTCCTGTCTCACAGAATACTCAGCTATTGTAACCAAAAAATTGATTTCATCTGCTTTGATATAATTGATAATAAAATCCGTCAATTTTTGTAAGACCAGACCAGTTGCCTCAGCGTCATAGATAGCTCTATGGGCATTTTCAAGGTTTATCTGGAAGTATTCGGCTACGCTACCTAACTTGTGATTATTTAAAAAGGGCAGAAATATCCTGCTCAAAACCACCGTGTCCAGTATAGGATTCCCGATTTCTTGCAGTCTGTTTTTTGATAGATGGTGATTGAGAAATTTTATGTCAAAATCAGCATTGTGACAGACTATTATGTCCTCATCACTGATAAAGTCGGATAACTCCTTAAGAACTATTTTTGCCCTGTTTGCTTGCCTCAAATCCTCTTCTCGTATCTTTGTCAGTTTATAAATAAATAATGGAACTTTTTCCATTGGTCTAATAAACTTTGAAAATCTCTCATTAGTGCCATCTGTATTAAATCTTATAGCACCTATTTCTATGATTTCGTTTTGTGTCCAGCTCAGTCCTGTAGTCTCTATATCCACTACCACAAAGGGAAAATTTAATTTGTCTTTTTCTAACACCATTCTACTTCCTACTCTTTACTTTATAAAGTATATTTTTTTTTATTAACTCTTTTTGTCAATAAGTATTTTAAAAACAAGACGATTTCTTGTCTATAACTTGATTCAGAGGGTGATTAGTAATTTATATTACAATTGTTGATTATTGCACAAAAATAGATATTCCATACACTTACAATAGGGGAAATAACGCTTGTCAGTATAGTTTTTTCAATCTCTATTAAAATTGTAAATTATAAATTATATATTGTAAATTAAAATTTACCTCCCCCTATATGTACTTAAGGGTCTCACCGGGCGATTTTTGACACACGGATCGAAAATATTTTTTTTTTGATGCCAAAAACCTTTGGTACAAAAGGAAATTTTTTTTTCTGTATGGAACGCATTTATGACCACAATCCGAAAAGTCATTATTGCCCCCCCAATGAAGCTTGCTCGCAGAATTACGATCTGACTACAGAGCACACAGAGAAAAAATGAAAAAGCAGAAATATTTCTGCATTCTACTTTTTTTTCATTTTATCTATAAAGTTATCCACATTAAAGCTTCCCTATTGTAACCCCTTTATTTTTATATAATTTAAATAGGATAGCTACAGGAAGGCTACAGGAAGGGTATAGGAAGCATTTGTATGATATAAAAAAATAAGGGTGTTATGAGTTATTTATTGTCAACCTATCCACATGTTATCCACATGTTATACACAATAATATAAACATAAAAGTCTACAAAAGGACAAAATCCTTTATGAGGCAATTCCCCCCCCCAATCCGAGATTGCTACGGGAGAAATTCAAAGAAGTAACCTCGCAACTAAAGGTTACATAGGGGGGGGATTTTTAAGAAGAAACAGTATAAGATACCTTCATTCCTATTGTTTATAGAAAATGTATACTGTGTCAAGTAGGTAAAAATTGATTTTCATTCTCCTATCATGATTGTAGGTATGCTTGTATCAATAATTTCATTTCCCATATCCCATTCGTCAAAATTAAAATCAATGACTTCTTCACCTTCCCAAGCAGAAAATGTAGGATTGATGAAATAATAGATATTGTCTATTCGATAAATTTGATTGCTGTGCTCTTGTCTGATATAGGCTATTCTTTGGTCTGTGAAATTTCTGCCATAAAAAATGCGGCTGAGTGGTCTATTGTTTCTACCAAAAAGGACTATTTGGAGAGCATTATCTTCATCGACATTAAAAAATGCTTGTCTCTCAATCGATTCTGAGATAAAATTGCTGGAATGGGTCAAGGCAAGATAATTTTCAAAAAACCTATCAAGCTGATCTTGGTTTACAGGAGCATCTTGAGGATGGGTGATACGCCATCTATTGTCCTCAAAAGCAATAATGAGTGTATCGGCAGGCTGAATAAACTCAATCCTTAAAATATCAGAACTATTTATTTTAAAGACCTCAATTTTACGCTCGACATTCTCTTTACTTTTTGATAATTGCCATAGTAACAACAAAGCGACTAAAACGCAAAATAGAATGATATTTCTTTTGTTTAAAAAAGCTCGCATTGTATCTTTAAATGAGGCTTTAGGTTTTTTGGGGCGAGGTAAAATTTCCTCTTCTTCAACTTCCTCGTCATAATCTTCCTCGTCAATATCTTCGCTTGTCTCAAGGTCGTCATCATCAGTATCTTGTTCAATAGGTTTCTCGATGCTGATTTCTAGGTCTTCTTCTACTTCAGTAGTGAAGTCGGTATTATCAACATTGGCATCTTCGTTTGAGATGACTTCGTTGTTGGTTTGGCAATCGGAGATTTCCTCTACAACACTGTTTTCATTATTGGATTCCGGGGTGATATTTTCATTGTTTTCAGGCAGGATGCCTTCGTTCTCAGTATCAAAAGATTTTGTCTCATTCGTATTCATCTTTTATCCTCTTTCTTCTTTTTAGTTCTAATCTATATCTTATCAATCCGTATAGGACTACGAGTAGGGCAGGTAGGACTATATTAAGATATTTAAAAAACTCTCTCATGTTTGTTCTTCTTCTTTCAGCACCTTCAGGAGTGAGGTCTTCAGTATTGACAAGTCTGTCGATGACGAGAGGCTTATTTATGACTTCCCTAGAACGAAGGGAGATAAGACCTTGATTGTTTGACAGATAGTCGACTGCATTCATCAAAAAATTGGTATTACCAGGATTTTGTCCTGCACCCTGACTACTAATGAAATCCATGTCTGGCACGACAATGATGCTCGCATTATTGGTAACACCGATGAAATCCTCTGAAAATCGAGTAGGAATCTCATTAAAATAGCTGGTAAAAGAACCCTCATAAAGTCCAGCTATTACTTTGCTTGGCTCAGTGAGGCGATTTATATAGCTTCTATCCATAAATTGATTTATATTTATCCAAAAATTTGGTCCGGACATAGTTCCAGTATTGTTTGAGGTATAGAGTAGAGGTGTAAATCTGATATTTGTATTTTCAGAGAAATAAGCAGGGTCTGCATCAAGCTCAGAAACAAACAAAAACTGAATATTAGCGAGTTGTGAAACGATAGGATGATTTCGATTTACTGAATTTGAGATGACAATAAAGGGGTATTGGACAGGAGTATTGACTGAAAAGATTCCCCTTCTTTCTTGAACATTTACCTGTCCACTTTCCATGTCCATGATAAGATTTTCTCTAATATTAGCTCCATAATGGCTCAGTAAATTAAAGATATTTGAATGTATCATTTCAGCAGTCTGATTTTGCAGATTTGTATTTACTCTGTCTTGGAAAAAGACGATATTGTTACCACGCATCAAAAACTGGTCAATATTGTAAAGCTGATATATATCAAGGGAGTCCACTGCACCAGTAAAGATGAGGGTATTTATATCAGGTGCTATCGGTTCACTCAGAGTAGTATTTACCAGCTCATAATTTTGCCTTATGCTCTCCCGTGCATGTTGAAATCTGTCTTGTTGTTGGAAAAAAAACATCATTCTGGGGTCGGCTTGAACTTCTGGCTCAAGGCTAAAAAAAGCGACTCTGGGAATACCGAGTGAAGCTATATTTATGATAGCTTTGGTTATTTCATACTCTAAGCCTCTCGTTTCCTGGACGAGTGGGATAGCCTCTGTTTTATCACCATAGTGAAGCACAAGACCAAGAAATGCTTGTCTCACCTCTACTCTATCTCTTTCACGGACATTGACATTTACAGGTGGGACACCGCTTTGCTGGGCTTCCATTCGTAGTTTATCGTCATTGGGGTTGATAAATTCATATCGGAAATTTCCCCCAGAATATGTCCTGTATTCTTCAAGCAAATCGCGTGTATATCTACGGACATTTGCAAGGTCTGGTGGTAGGTCTTGAGTAAAATATGCTCTGACTATTATTCTATCTTCAAGCTGTCTAATAGCAGATTTGCTTGCTGGTGAAAGTGAATAGATTTTGCCTTTTGAAAAGTCCAGTCGAAAGAAAACATTGAGAGATATGAGATTTATCACTATCACTATAGCTATAAAGATAAGTAGATTTGTAGTTGCCACTTGTTTATTTGTCTTTTTCATTTTTGACCTCCTTTAGTTCCATTTCCTTGATTCCATTGTAAAGACGGCAGTTTTGAGAAAGATAGCAATCAGGCTAACAAAATAGATGAGGTTTCTTGAGTCAATGATACCTCTTGCCATATTTGAAAAATGGTAATCACTGCTGATGTATTGGAAAAGTTCACCCATGGAGCCTGGTAAAAAGAAGAGGATATATCGCAAAATAAACAGAAAGAAAACTATGAGCAAAGCTATGATAAAGGCAATTATCTGGTTGTTGGATAGAGTAGAAGCAAAGATACCGATGGCACTATATGCAGCACCCATCAAAAACAAACCAAAATACCCAGACCATATAGCTCCAAAATCTACATTTTGTCCCAAAATAGCTATAGTAAAGAAATGAATCAGAGTAAAAAGGAGTCCCATAGTCATCAAGACTACAGAAGCGATAAATTTGCCCACTATTATCTCTGTATCTGTAAGGGGGAATGTCGTCAGGGTTTCGATAGTTCCATTATCTTTTTCACGCGAGATAAGATTCATTGTGATAGCAGGTATAAAAAAGACAAAAACGATAGGAACTATGTTGAAAAGAGTGTCGAGAGTTGCTTGATTTATCAAGAATAGAGGACTAGCAAAAAACCAGCTCGAGATAATCAAAAAAACAAATAAGACTACATAAGATGCAGCAGAGTTCAGATATGCAAGCATTTCTTTTTTGGCAATAATCCAAGAGTTTTTAAGCATTTCTACCTCCTTTTTTAGCTTTGAAGTTTTTTTCTGTATCAGCTGTCAGATTTCTGAAAATGTCTTCGAGACTACTGATATGTCTTTGCATTTCGAGGATTACCCAGTCTTGTTTTTTTATCAGATTGTAGACATCCTTTCTATAATCTTTTTCTTGTGAGTAGGTAAGTTCGAGTTTTAATGAGGTTTCGTTTTGATATTGAAGTTTTTCAACGCTCTTAATTGCGATGTCTATCTTGGGTAGCTCTTTTTGGAAAGCAGTAATGATAGTGTCGTATTGCCCATCTTTGGTAGAGCCAAGCTCTGATTGGCTTGTAGACTGGGAACTCAAAATTTCAGAATCTTTATCTGCTTTCACTAGTAATTCCAAAGACAATTTAGCCTTTCTTTGGTGGTCTTTTCTAAGGTCTTCTGTAGTTCCTTGACCTACTATTTTGCCTTTGTTAATGATGATTATCCTATCGCAGACGGCTTCCACTTGTTCTAATATATGGCTGGATATAATGAGAGTTTTTTCTCTGCCGAGCTCTTTTATTAGCTCTCTAATTTCAATGATTTGATTTGGGTCAAGCCCAGAAGTAGGCTCGTCAAGAATCAATATCTTTGGGTCGTGAATAATAGCCTGTGCAATACCTACTCTTTGCCGAAACCCTTTTGAAAGAGTTTTGATAGGTCGTGAAATTACTTCTGATAATCCACATTTTTTGATTGTTTTTTGTAAGGTTGATTTAAAGTGTTCTGGTTTTATCTCTCTCACTTCAGAGACAAATTTTAGATAATCAAAAACGGTCATTTCAAGATACAAAGGGTTATGCTCTGGTAAATAACCTATCATTTTTCTGATTTCTTTTGAATGCTCATAAACATTAAGCTCACCAATTTGAATATTTCCATCTGTAGGAGTCAAAAAGCATGTTATCATCTTAAGGGTAGTCGATTTACCTGCCCCGTTGGGTCCAAGAAATCCAAGTATTTCACCCTCTTTTATTTGAAAATTGATGTTATCAACTGCTCTCAAACTCCCGTAATCTTTAACAAGATTTTGAAGTTCAATCATTCAATCTCTCCTATTTCTTATTTTTAATTACCTGCTTTTTACAGATATATAGGTTTTATTTTTTTTTAACAAAGTATTTGGTTAAATGTTACATTTTTTTTCCTATCCCCTATCCCCTATCTCATACCCCCTCTTTAACAGAATACTTCAACCAGGCATTTATAAACCCATTAATCTCACCGTCCATGACATTTGCTATTTGCCCTGTTTCAAAGTCTGTTCTATGATCTTTTACCATCTGATATGGATGAAAGACATAAGAGCGTATCTGATTTCCCCAGCCTATTTCTGTTTTTGTTGATTCGAGTTTTTGTTTTTCTTTTTCTTTTTCAGCCTCATAATGTATATAAAGTTTAGCTTTTAGCATACGCATAGCTGATTCCTTGTTCAAAAGCTGCGACCTTTCATTTTGGCATTGGGCTACGATATTTGTTGGTAGGTGTGTTATCCTCACTGCGGAGTCGGTAGTATTAACATGCTGTCCCCCTGCACCACCAGACTTATAAGTGTCTATCTTTAGTTCATTGGGATTTATTTCGACCTCTATATCATCATCAAGCATTGGATAAATAAAGATTGATACAAAGGAGGTCTGCCTTTTTCCTTGTGCATTAAAAGGAGATATTCTAACCAGACGATGTATTCCAGCTTCACCTTTTAGATACCCGTATACAAAATCTCCTTTTATTTCAACTGTTACCGACTTTAACCCTGCAACCTCCCCTTGTAAATAGTCAACTATTTGAAAGCCATATTTTGATTTTTCTGCCCAAAATTTATACATTCTAAGGAGCATTTCTCCCCAGTCTTGCGATTCTGTGCCTCCCGCTCCTGGATGTATAGTCAAAAGAGCGTTATTGAAGTCATGTTTTCCATTTAACAAGAGCTCAACTTCTATTTGCTCTATATATTCTTTTTCTTGGTTTAAGATATTCTTTGCCTCATTGAAAAGGCTCTCAGAAAAATCCTCTTGTAGTAGTAGGATGTAGGTTTGTAAGTCCTCTTTAATCTGCTTGATTTTTTTTCCTTTTTCAAGTTCGTTTTTCAGGATTGTTAGCTCTTTTCCTATATTTTTTGCTTTTTGTTGGTCATTCCAAAAATCAGGTTGCTCCATTAGTTTTTCGAGTTCAGAGTGTTTTTGACTTAATTTATCTATGTCAAAGTAACCTCCGTATTTCATTGATTTTTTCTACGAGATTGTCTATCTCTTTTTCAAATTCGTATAGTTCCATATTTCTATTCCTTTTTATTATTTCCACGGTAAAAGATACTCTTTTACTTCTTCATTAAAATACCTATCCGTCATTGTAGCTATAAAATCTCGGACTTTTTCTGCTGCTGAAAATGATAAGATATATTTTTCAGCTTTATTGCTCAGAAATTGTTTAAAAATATTTGAGTCAAAGTTTTCTTTTGCTATGTCTTGTAGGTATTTTTCAAAAAGTATCTCCATACAATGTGCTATTTTAGTGTTTGTTTTCTTGATATTTTCATCTGAATAAATCCTTTCATAATTAAAATTTTTTAATTTTAAGAGATAAAAGGAGGTTTCCTCATCAAAACCGATAAAATCATTTTCTATGCTATTTACTACCACAGAACGAACCAAGCTATCTATTATTCTACTATTTTTATCCCCAAGATACTTCTTGCAATCCTCAGGTATATCCTCTCTTTTGAGGACATTGCACCTTATAGCATCCTCGATGTCTTGACCTATATAGGCTATAGTATCGGTTATTCTGACCACGCATCCCTCAAGAGTGGAGGGCATCATCTGGACATCACTACCTTGCCTTTTTTGCAATATAAACTCTTGAATATCCTTCTCAGTCTTTGTTCTATTGGGGACAAGCATTTTATTATGAACTTCACCATCATGCGAGACAATACCATCTCTCACTTGAAAAGTCAGGTTTAGTCCGTTTCCCTTTCTTGAAATATTGTCGACTATATGAAGGCTTTCGATATTGTGATGAAATAGTCCTATATTGTGTTTTAAACAGAGTTTTGACAAGGCTCTTTCACCATCATGACCAAAGGGTGTATGACCCAAATCGTGTCCTAATGCTATAGCTTCTGTGAGCTCGAGGTTTAGACCGAGTATCTTACTGATAGTTCTTGCAATCTGTGAAACATAAGTAGTATGCAGGCTACGATTGGTCATCTCCTCATCTATTAGATTACTAAAAGAAAATACTTGAGTCTTTCCATGATAACGGCGATAAGCTCCACTATACAAAATCCTGTCTCTATCCACTGCAAAAGCTGTCCGTAGCTGCTGTGGGTCGTCTGGAAATAGACGAAATGCTTCTGCATCTTTACAAGATAAAGAACTGAGATGGTAGGTGGTTTGATTGAAATTTATTTGGTTTTTGCTTTTTGGGTTGATATTGGTGATATTCATCATAAAATTTCCTAATTTTTTAAGTTATAGATAGTTACCACGGCTGATATATCTTTTTATACATCATAAAATATGGTTCATATCCTTCTTTTGATTTCACTTCATCAAAATAAGTCCAAAAATGGTCATCTGGGACTATCATAGAAATGCCATCCTCATACATACTTTCAAAATCTTTTCTCTTATCAAATAAATCGATTATCCACTCTTTGTAACCTAAATCGTCTGTCGAAATTTTTAGTATCCCACCTATTTTTAAAATAGGATATATTGCATCTATAAATTCTATTTGAAAAAGTCTATGTTTATGATGTCTTTTCTTTGGCCATGGATCAGGGTGAAATATGATTATCTCGTCTATTGATGCAGGTTTTATATAGTTCATGATATCTTTATCTACATATAGTTTCATTATCCGCACATTTGAGTTCTTTTCTCTATCGAGCTTTTTGAGAATTGACAATATCCTCTTGTCTTTCATCTCTATTCCAAAAAAATTTCTCTCTGGAGAAAACTTTGAGTATAAAGCGAGAAACTCACCTTTACCAGAGCCTATCTCCAAAGTAATCGGCTTATCATTACCAAAAATTTCTTTGAAATCGAGATGCTCATTGAGATTGGGTTTGATAATAAAAAATATTTCCTTTTCTTCTAATAATACCATTAGTGTTTACCTATGCTGTTTTGTAGAGCATTCATTTATGACCGCTGTCAGAAAAGTCGATTTTTTTTGAGGTAATTCACTCCGTGCGCAAGCGATAACTGCGAGCAAGCTCTTGAACCGCCCCATGAAGTATGAGTGGGGGGAGGGGGCTTCTTTAAAGATTTTGTATATCGTCAGGAGTCAATCCTGTAACCTTGATAATATCTTCCAATCTCATGTTTAGTTCCAACATTTTACGAGCCATTTCATACTTAGTATTTTGCATACCCTGCAGTATACCCTGCTGCAACCCCTCTTGTCTCCCCTCTTGTCTCCCTTGTTTCAAACTCCAGGACATAGCACTGTCATAATCTGCTCGTCCTTTTTCTCTTAATTCATAATTGTACCTTTCCTCTTCAGCTAAAAGAAAGGCTTCTTCGATAGTTATTGCCCGTTCTATCAAAGGCTCTTGTTTGACTATTTGTTCCAAAATTTCTCCCTCCATGTTATCTAAATATAGTAGCCAGCATTTTAATGCGTCTAATTTTAATTGATTTTTTCGTAGTTTTGGTAATTCTAGCACATGTATTTCAAGGGCATCACAGAATATTTGCTCTTCTACTAAATCTCTCAATTTAAATATTCCATGAAATTTTAAAGGGTCTTGCCATGTAAAAAGATTGAAATCAGCTATTAGTATGCTAATCTGTTTTGGTAATTCCTCATAGTCTTGACCTTTTTTTAGTTCCCCTGAAAATGATTTTGCCCAGTAATATAGAACTCTTTTGTATATATTTCCTGAATATGCTTGTTGCATCTCGATATTCATTTTTTCGTGGTGTTCACTTCGTCTTACCTGGATGTCCAAAATAGGACTTTTATCTGACAGAAAATTTCCGCTCATATCTGTTTTGACCAATGTAAGCTCATCTGCCTCTATTGTCAAATCCAATATCACAGACAAAAACCTTGCTAAAATGTCTTTGTGATCTTCGTGACCAAATATATGTTTGAAAGCATAGTCGTTTTTTTTGTTTAATTTATTTTGCATTTACACCTCTATATTATTCTTAAAACAATTATTTTTATACCTTGATTTTTTTTCAATTGATTTTGTAGAAAACTCGAACTTCGAACCAAATCTCTGTGTGCTCTGTGTCTTCTCTTTAAATCTCTGTGTTAAAAACTAAAAACCTCTGTGTAAAAAAAATATTCTCATTCTGGCAACTCAATATCTATCAAATAATCAAGCTGTTCCGACCTATCATCTCGTATCCATCTATCATCAATGACTACCCTCACAGGTGAATGCGCCCGAAAATAGTCCGCCATAGCATCTCTCAGGCTTATCTCATGATAAATCAGCTGCTGCTCTGGGATTGTAGTCAGCATAGTCAGACCTGCATTTCCAGACATCAAAAAGTCGGTAGTAGCTACTCTATAGATTTTATCAGGATCCCAAGGCTCACCATTTATATTCAATCGTGTAATCCTATCATAATCCGACCTGCGACGACTAAAAGTTATTTGTCCACCTGCTATCAAAAGACCTTGCCTCGTCCCAGAAACTCTCATTTCGATGATATTTCTCAGAGTCCTACCGTCTATGAGCATGGTTACGATTGTATTGTCAAAGGGCATAGCATTAAAAATCTGTCTATATGTAACATTTCCCATCGGTATTTCTGCTCTGACACCACCAAGGTTCAAAAAGGCAAAATCAGCACCTACAGCACTACGCATTGCCTCGCAGATAAAATTTCCCATGATATTTTGAGCATCGACAGAGGCTCTTGATAGAAATACTGCTGACACTCCTATCACATCGTCCATACCTTTTTCTGCTTCTGCCTTTCTCTGACTTATTACAAAATCAAAATCGGGGTCGGGGATAAATCTATCCTCAAAAAGTGTTATCAGGATATTGCTTTCAGCGGGAGCTTCGTATCCAGAAACAGATTTTGTGATAGGGTCTATTTTTAAAATGAGGTGTAAAACATTGGAAAGATTTGCGTAGCCTTGCACGACCATTGTATGATTTATAGGGTCAAACCAGGGTTTCTGAAAGCCGACATGGATATGTCCCCCAAGCATCACATCGATGCCAGGGACGAGGTGAGCAAGGTCGAGGGCATCATATCCCCAGACTCTTGGTGGACGCTCTGCCTCATTCACGAGTCTTGTAAAGGGCGTGCCATATCTTTCTTGAAAGGCTTGATGTGGGTCAAAAGGTATGCCTGCATGGACAGCTGCAATGACGATATCGACATTTTCTACATTTCGGAGGTGCTGAACATAATACTCCAATACATCTTTTTCGGAGTGAAATTCCATATTTTCGACATGTTGTGAAAAGCTCATCAAGGCAGTGTCGGAAGTGATTATCCCTACGATACCTATTTTTACTCCCATTTTTTCTATAACAACATAAGGCTTTGCATACTCTACTATTTCGTCAGTTCCCAGTCTGATAGCATTTGCAGCGAGAACATCAAAATCTGCCTTTTCGAGTAGAGAAATAAATGTATCTTCACCAAGGTCATACTCATGATTGCCAAAGACTAATACATCATAACCTATCATATTCATAAATTCGACTATAGCCTCTCCCTCAGTGAGTGTCCCTATAGGTCGCCCCATAAAGAAATCTCCTGTGTCTACTAGTAGATTACTCCTTGTAACCCCATCAGAAAGTGTCCGTATTTGGTTTACATAAGTAGCCATAGAAGCTCCACCACCGAGACCAGGTGGAAAAGCTGGATTCATAAAGGTAGCACCTATCCTGTCTATACCTCCGTGCATATCATTTGTCAAAAAAATGTCAAGGATGAGGTCGTTTTGCTCCACTGACTGCCTTTGAGATGATGAGTTAGGAGACGGTGTTACCATACAAGAAATGTAAAGAAAGCAGAATGCAGAAAGCAGAATGCAGAAATAATACTTCTGCATCCTATCCTTAAAAAATTTTAAAATTTTCATATTAATATCTCCTTTTTCATTTTCCATTTCTATAGCACGAAAACAAGGTAGTGTCAACTTTCCAGTTGACGATGATTCTCGAACTGGAAAGTTCGAGTTACATTTTCATGCATGGCTGGTGGCGGAAACCCCGTCATGGATTGATTAAAAGATAACCCTTTCAGGGTATTTTCATAGTGGTGATTCCCGTTTCTATTAAAAGATAACATCTTCGATGTATTTTTAAGGTATTTATTCTTTATCATTTATCAATTCCTTCATTATCCATTATCCATTATCCATTCATCTCCTACCACTTATACGATAATGAAGTAAAGAACTTCAAAAAAGACTCTGTAACCTTATCCGGATTGTCCCACCCTCTATCAGCAGGTCGTATTTGTCGCCAGAGACCAGGTCTATCATAAAAGCTATCCTGGAATAAATCCAAATCTGTGTATTCCCTCAATCCATACTCTGCTGATAAATCAAGCTGTAGATTTTTGATGATTTCAAAGCCAGTCCCCAAAGAAATCGCAGGCAGAGCAATAGACCTATCCTGCCTTGCGGTCTGATGACTAAATCCGAGTCTAAAAGGTATCGAATGACCGATATAATGCTCCATACCTACATAAAAAGCATAACCATTTTCAAAAAAATTATCTACATCTTCATAGTTTACTAGCTCAAAATCTGCATGGAAATGTGTCCTAAAAGGATTGCGGGGTTTAAATAAAAAACCTACCCGAAATTTTGAGGGGATGATGTAGTCTTTTTTGTATGGTCCCGATTCTCTCGCCTCTACCTGTATATTTGATGCTGGAGTAAAGATAAATACCTCGTCCAATGTAACCTTAGGTGAGTAGGTAGCACCAAGTCGAATACGAGGAGTAACCTGTGAAGCCAATCCAAATTTCACTCCAAAACCATCCCAGGCATCAGTATTTACTTCAAGATAGTCTTCTAATACTACAGATGATAATTCATGAGCAGCATCAGTCCAGATAATCCTTTCCTCTTGTCTATAATCACCATTGTAATATGAAATTTCGGCACCTACAGAAACATTTGCATCTCTGACAGGTATACCTAAATTTAAGAGTAAATTGTAGCTATAGAGCATACCATCTGACTCTATGAAATTTTTGGCTATAATAGGTGGATAATTGTCATTGTTTGAGTCCTCGTCATTACGAACCTCTTCTTGATAATTTGCTCCAAAATTTGCTACAGGTCGCATCACAAAGCCGAGACCTAGTTTAGTGTCGTTTATAGCAAAAGTAGAAAATGCCCCCAAAGAGACTTCACCATAAAAGTTTTCATTTCTCGCATAAGTGCTATGACCTATAAAACTATCAAAAAAGTTCCACATCGGCAATGCTCTACTCTCAGAGTTTTTTACCAGAGAATAAGTCATAGTAGCACCCATACTTTGCTCCATAAAATAAAGGTTAGCTGGATTGATATTGCTATCCATCAAGGTAAAGCCACCTGCCACACCAGAGCCTCCCAGTGCCGATACTCTTGCATCATGATGTCTTATTTCTGTCCCATAATGCAAATCATAAATAGAGTAACCAAATAGACTTGCACCCATAAAGAGACATAAAATCATGAGAAAAACACTCTTTATAGGGAACGCATTTATCCGTTCCGATATTTTTGTAGAGAACGCATTTATCCGTTCCGCAACCAAATTGCGTTGCGACAGAATACATTCTGTCGATATATATTCATAAACGGAACGGATAAATGCGTTCCCTACATTGGCGGAATTGATAAATGCGTTCCCTACAGAAATTGATTTGTGATATGTTAATTGTAAATTATAAATTATAAATTGTAAATTATTCTTCATATTATCTCCTTTTAAAATCTCCAATCGACTTGTAATCTGACCGAGTTTTCTATCCTTTCTACATTTCTGAAATAAGACTCTTCTTCCAGCTCTTCATTCCACCAAGCTCTAAAGAAAAGCTCTTTTTCTCTATAGTATTTTACGCGATATTTCAGGGAAACAAACACATTGTTTGCTAGTCTATTTTGTATCACAAACCAGTATTTTATCCCATGATCGCCGAGAAAATCTATCTCTGTATCTTCCCAATCCCAATGTGAGAGGCTATTTCCTTTCCAATAGGCGATTGCGTTACGAAACCTTAATCTTTCGTTCATATTGTGTGTCCAATCGAGTCTGATAAAGTCTCCGTGCATCAGGACTTGCCCTTGTCCGAGAGTTTCAGACTCTGATGGTGGTGTCGGCTCACCTGGGTTGGTCAAATATGGATAAGGTGGCGACAAGACCTGCGTATAGCGGTATTCTGTCTGCAACCTATCTCTATTTGAGAGAAACATAGTGAGTATGCCGCGATATTCGGTAGTAGTTGAGACCGACCTATCGGCAAAATCATCGTATCTATTAACCTGATGTTTGTAAACACCGCGTAGGCTGAGCTGGTGAACAGGTCGATAGTCAATATCGCCTTGAAAACGGACTGTTCTACGACCATCTGCTTTTCTCTCAAAAATGTCAATATATGTCCTATTCAAAGTCCATTTTTGGCTGATACGGTATCTGGTTTCAAAGTATATACCGCGTTCTGCCTGCGGTTCTGCACTATTTTGATAGAGGTCATACATCAATTGATTTTCGAGGATAAAGGCATTTCTATCAAAAATAGTTCCAGTCATTTTTCTATGCTCACTAAAAGCTCTATTGTAGGGGTTGTCAAATTTCACATCATAATCTCTATATAGAGCTATAAAATGTAGGTTTTCAAACTGTGTATAGGTGCTCATCACAATAGCAGAGGGGTCATCACCAATCTTCCCTATTGTGCCATCTACATTGAGTTCTGCGTATTCACCTTGAAATGAAGTATTTCCGATGACTGTCCGCCAATCAACACCTGTTACAGTTCGATAATTTCTTTCATATTCATCTGTCAAAGTGGAGTAGAGACCTGCTATTTGACTATCAGCTGGTCGCCATTTGTTTTGCTCGGCAGTATCTCTTATCAAAAGATTTTTTAAGTCATCAAAATCACTGGAAACTACAAAATGAGCATTGTTGTAAAGTGTCTGGGTAGCTGTAAATCCGAGATGTGTGCCTACAAAAGGGCTAAACTCAAATCTGCCACCAAACATCTGTTCCTCTAATATGTTTTTACGCGGAGCAAGTGCCATGTATGGATTTAGTTTAGTATTAAAAAATTTTTCTGCTTCATTTAATTCGTCATTATCAAATCTGATACTCGAAGTGATATAGGAAAAGACATGATATTTACCGTCTATTTTGTCCCTCTCATCTATCACATCATCTCCATTTGTGTTGTAAACCAGAGCATCTTTCATATCATGAGAATACCAGAGAGCTGCACTTAAATGGTCTCTCCGTAGCTCCGTTGCAAACCCACGCAGTGCATACTGCTGTGAACGAGACAAATCCTCTGTGATGCCTAATATACGCTTGGAAAAGCCATGTCCAGTCTGTCTGGAACTATAATAGTCTGTGTTTTCAATGACGAGACCCTCACCATAAGTAACACGATAATTTCCCGCTATGACCTTGATATCATTATGTCCCAAAAGGTTGAAACGACCCTCATAAGAGGCAAAATACTTTGCATCCTCCATAGAGACACTTGTATCGCCATTGGTATTGATAAAAAAGTCCTCGCCTGTCTGATTAAAGAGGATGATACCTGCTTTATAATTATTTCCATAGCGTGCTCTGATTTTGTTTGTAAATGCTGGACTTGCGGAGTCAAGGTCAAAATAGCCCCAGTAGGAGTGATTGACATCGCGGATAGAGTCAGAGCGGTGCTTGACTATTTCTCGCAGCATATCACGAGTATCCTCTGGAAATGGATTTAGCTCATAACGAAATTGGTAGTTAATAAAAAGATTTTGTCTTTCAGGTGGCTCTGTATAGTAAATATAATTTCTCAGATTGGATGCTCCATAAAATGACAAATCTGTAGTAGCTCTTAGATTTCGATAATCGGTGATGTAATCCTCTTGTAATACCCTCCGCCTGATAGCCGCAGCGTCTATCGGTGAGACATTTGGCATATTTAAAATGTCGGTAAAATGCATCTGGTTTATATTACGCGGTGTCATCAGGTAGTCCTCCCAGATGTCTGAAAAACCCTCTTGAATACCCTCTTGAGAACCTAACCTTTCGAGCAGATAGTCTATCTCCTCCCTCCTCAGTTCAGTATCATCAAGGTCGGTAAAGGGATATACTGTTACGAGTGGTCGCAGTCGCAATAAGGTCGCCTGGTCTATCTCTGGGATTGCTCGTAAATCATAAAGGCTCTCAAAAAATGAGATAAACATACGATAATCATAAATAGCAAAAGCCTGTTCCTCTGTGATAGGTAGACTCTCAAGTTCTATAAGACTCGCCCTATTTAAGTCTATCTTTTGAGCAAAAAGACTGACCGCTCCAAAAAATAGCATAATAAATATAAACTTTTTCATATCACTCCTGAAACGCTGTTTTGTAGGGAACTGATTTATCTGTTCCGATTATTGCCTCCCCCATGAAGAATGAGTGGGGGTGGGAAGGGGGGGGGATTATTATTCAAACCATATAAAATTATCAATTATAAATTATAAACTGTAAATTATCTTTAATACACCTTCAAATGTTCATCAAAAATCACCAATGTCTCGCCTATTTGTTTTATGATAGCGATACCTTTGGCTTTGCATTCTTGTTCTATTTCATCGTAAAAACCCATAGAGGCAAAACCAAGATATACTTTGTGATTTTTATAATCAGTGAAATTTTCACGAAAGGTTTCTGCTTTCCTCTGTATTTTGGGAATATCATTTAGATTGGCTTTATTTTTGACTTCTACTATGATAATCGATTTTCCATTTCTCATGAGAATGTCGTATTCATCTTTAAAATCTTTTTTTATGCCCTTTACATTTTTTTCTATATCGTCAAAATTTTCACCAAAGAAATTTTTCTTGCCAGCTTTAAAGGAATTGAAAAAATACTCCTCAGCGATATAGCCGATATTGTTTGTATAATGACCCATTGACTCATTTATTCTTCTAATTTCCTCATCAAACTCGATTTTTCTCTTTAAGTCATCAGCTGCTCTTTCTTTTCTTTCTTTTCTTTCTTTTTTAAGAGCAATTTCTCTTTTTTTCATTTCCTTTTCAAAAGCAATTTCTCTATCTTTTCTTTCTTTTCTTTCTTTTTCAAGAGCAATTTCTCTTTTTTTCATTTCCTTTTCAAGAGCAATTTCTCTTTTTTTCATTTCTTTTTCAAAAGCAATTTCTCTATCTTTCATTTCTTTTTCAAGAGCAATTTCTCTATCCTTTCTTTCTTTTATTTCCTTTTCAAGAGCAATTTCTCTATTTTTCATTTCTTTTTCAAAAGCAATTTCTCTATCTTTCATTTCTTTTTCAAAAGATTCTGCTCTTTTTTTCATTTCTTTTTCAAAAGCAATAAGTCTCTTTTTGTCCTCTACTTTTTGCTTTTTAGTGCTTTCAGTTATACTATCAAGAGTATCCCATACAGATTTCTGTATTTCCTCTATACTTCTATCTTTTTTTCTCATAATTTGACCTCAAGATTTTTCCTTTCTTAGACAAAAAAATATAAATACTCTTTTTTGTCAACTATTTATTTGAAATCGTAGTAAAATCTGTTTTTTGTAGGGAACGCATTTTTGAGCCTACTCCGAAAAGTTTATTTTCATTAAATTATACCTTACACACACCGAAGGTGTGAAGCTCTTTATAGAAAACAGTCTATCCAACCACATCCACCCTGAAGGGGGTGGAACTCTTTGAGATACAATCAGTTAGTTCCACCCCTTAAGGGTGGGCGATGTGGTGGTAATCGTTTTCTCATGAGGTAATTCTGCGAGCCATTCGGCATAGCCTCATATCTCTTGAACCGATCTCTCCGAGATGTGCAAGCGGTTCAAGAGCTTGCTCGCAGTTATTGCTTGCACACGGAGTGAATTACCTCATAAAAATCGACTTTTCAGAGCGGGATTATAAATAAGTTCTCTACAAATCAAGGTATAAGTGATTAATAAGTGATTACTATTTTTTTATTATATAAAAAATAAGTATCGATTTATCAAGACAGAATCAATCTTTATCCACTTTTATTATTGATTTTCAAAAAAGATTTGACAAAAAAGTATTATTAAATTTTATGGTTCTGTGAAAAATTGTTAAATATTTATAGGGACTGGTTCGGAAATGAAAATAAAAAAATTCGTAGCCCCTTCAATGCAGGAAGCATTAAAGCAGATAAAGAAAGAGTTTGGAGACGATGCTATCATTTTGAGCAATCGTAGTGTGGAGCATCCAGAGTGGAAAAATGCCGTCGAAATCACAGCAGCCATCGATAAAAAAGATGAGCCTCAGGCTGAAAAAGTGCATTTTCAATCACTGATAGAAAAACCTGCAATACAGCCATCAACGAACACGATACCAACGACAGTGATACAGACTCAGCTAAATTCGATGACAAAAGAAATAGAGTATCTACGCGACAGGATAGAGTTTTTGATAAATCATATTAAATACGAGCATTTGCCCCATATCCCAAAAAATCTCCAGGAAATCTTAAAATTACTTAATAAAAATGGAGTTAATTTAACACTGGCAAACAATATGATAGAGGAAATATTTACATCTTTAAGCGGTGAAGAGCTGATGGATGAGGAAATGATTTTAAAAAAATTGAACAACAAAATCAAGCACTTTTTAAATATCACAGGACCCATAAAATTTAATCAAAATCAGACTACTGTAGTTTTACTCATGGGACCGACAGGCTCTGGCAAGACCACTACTATTGCAAAGCTTGCTGCTCTTTATAAATATACATATTCAAGGAAAGTCGCTCTTGTTTCAGCAGATAGCTATCGTATAGCTGCTATGGAGCAATTAAAGGCATTTGCCGAGATAGCCAAGATACCTTTTGTCGCAGTTTACAACAACAATGATCTGACCGAAAAGATTAATACACTCCGTAAATACGAGCTTATCCTTATCGATACAACGGGATTGAATGCCAAAAATATGAAGCAGATGGTATCATTGAAAGAAACTATCAGGATAGCCAAAGCAGACGAAATCCATCTGACTTTGAGTATGACTACAAAATATTCAGATTTATCTGACAATATAAAGAATTTTAATATGATCCCTTACGACGGGATTATTTTGACAAAAATGGACGAAACTGAGGGTATGGGAGATATTTTAAACATTGCAGCTGATTTTGAAAAACCTTATTCCTATATCACTTTTGGGCAGGATATTCCTGAAGATATAAATCTGGCAAATAGAAATGAACTTGCTCAAATTATTTTAAGAGGTAAACATGGAAACTAATGACCAAATAAAAAAGCTACAAAGCTTTATGTATAGCGACAAAGATGCCAAAAAAGATAAACTTGCAAAACTTGTAGCTATTACAAGTGGTAAAGGTGGAGTCGGAAAAACTAATTTTATTCTAAATTTAGCGATAGCAATGTCGATAAGAAATAAGAAGGTGCTTCTCGTAGATGCCGACATGAACCTTTCAAACATAGATGTGTTGCTTGGGATTTACCCAGAGTTTACCCTTGCAAATCTACTGGACGATGAAATAACAGCAGAAAAATTACTGATTGAGGGACCAAGAGGTATTAAGATTTTATCTGCTTCTTCAGGAGATATTATGGTGATGCAAAACCAAAAAAAGTATCAGCAAGCTCTGATACAAGTTTACATGGATATGAGAAAGGATTTCGACTATATCCTGATTGATACTGGTGCAGGTATTACTGACTATACGCTGGATTTTCTTTATGCAGCGGATAAAATCATAGTCATTACTACACCAGAGCCTACCGCTATTACGGATGCTTATGCGATGATAAAAGTTTTGTTTTTCAGAGCAAAAAGCCCAAATCTGTCTTTGATAATAAATATGGTGCAGACAGAAGACGAAGCAAAAACTATTTACAACAAAATAAACCTTATAGTGCAACATTTCCTTAATAAAACTGTTAACAACTTAGGTTTCATTTTACATGACAAAAATGTCAAAGAATCAGTCCGAGAGCAAGCTCCTCTCATCATCAAGAGACCACGCTCTACGGCTTCAGCAAACATTCACAATATAGCTATTACAATTATGAAGGAGGATATGAATGAGTAAGAAACAAATAGTTATCAAAGAAAAAAATTATGTTACCGCCTGGACATCTATCTTTTCGATTACGATGTTCTTTATTTCCTTTTTTTCATCCTATCTCACAGTAGGTCATGAAATTACTTCCGCTTTTGTAAAATCTGTTTTTGTCCTGATAGTCGCTCATATCATCTCAAATATACTCGTCTTGATCTGGCGTTTTATGATACCAAAAGAACAATGGCTACTTATAGTCCATGGTCCACCTGAAATACAAAGCAGATCTCAAAAAAGAAATGCACTCCTTGAAGGAATGCAAAATGGAGTTGGAGAGCTGGAACTCGGTTTGCAGGGGATAGAATAAAATCTCATAAGATCAAAAATATATAGAGATACTTCAGAAATCTGTATTGGATACTCTTGATAGAATTGCTGAAAATACAAATTTATATACTCACTCCGAAAACCTCATATCGATTTTGTTATTCTGTAGGAATTTTGGTTTGGTAGAATATATGGATCCCTGCACCCAACTCAATTCTGTTAGGGATTGAAGTTCTGTAGAAAAATCGATAATTACATTGCCAATCCCTTTAGGGATTGAAGCTCTGTAGAAGCAATCTCTTTCACATAAAATGATATACCTTCTAAAATGAACCTCGTAATGAAAAAAATACTTTAGAAAATATATTTCTACTGAAAATTCCGAACTTAATCTGTGGATATCCTGTGGATATCATGTAGATAAGTCGACTACAAAAAAATCATATCTCCCTATTTTTTCTATATATTATGAAAGCTCCCTTTACCCTCCCTGTAGCCTTCCTGTAGCTACCCTATATAAACTACACAAAAATAAAGGGGTTACAAAAGGTGCCTTACAAGGTGGATAACTATATATTTTTTGAGAAAAAAATGATATAAAATCCAAATTTTTAATAATGGTTCGTAGCACTTAAAAAAGCTCCACGAACCATTTTTGAGGAGATCAAAACTATAGGCTAATTAAAAATTAGTAATTAGTAATTACTAATTACTAATTACCAATTATTTCAATAAAACCATTCTCCGTGTCTCAGTCATATCCTCAGTCGTCATCCGATAAAAATAGACACCACTACCCACACTACGACCACTTTCATCTGTCCCATTCCACTCGACACTATGTCTACCTGCTTCAAATATATCATCGATGAGGGTCTGCACCCTTTGACCACGGATATTAAAAATCTCTATTGAGACGATCGACTCTACAGCAAGCTCAAAGGATATTGTTGTGATAGGATTAAAGGGATTTGGGAAATTGCCAGTCAATTTTGTTTCGAGGATAATAGTCTCGTCATCTTCAGAGACGACAATTTCAATAGGAGGTGTAGAAATAGGCATTGAAATACCATTTGGATAGACAGCTCTGACAGAGTAGATATAAGAACCTGTTTCTGAGATGACATTGGAAAAACTCGTTTCATTTATCAAATTTGCTATGATGGTATCATTTCTAAAGACTCTATAGCCATCAGGGATGCTATTTGCAGGAGATTGCCAGTTTAAAACTACTGTATAATCCTCTATTATTTCAAAAGTCAAATCTGTAGGTGGTTCAAGATTAGGTGGCTCTTCAGAAACAGCTACTGAGAAATTTGCTATACCTACGAAGTGATTGTTTTCTGAATTATGATGTCTAATAGCGATATAGACATTTTCACCCCAATGCTCATGGACTACTATTTCCCTTTTTTGCCACACAGCAAAGGAAGCATTTAAAGTTTCAGTAAAAATAGTCGTAAATGCTTCAATATCAGGTGTAGTATTGGAAACCATAACAGAATAAGTTTCTGCAGGATAATCAGGACTTATAGTGCCTACTTCAAAGGACACCATAGCTCCACCTCCTATAGGGATAGAAAAAGGCTCTGTAATCAGATAATTATCAGGTGTCAAAGATATCCATGAAGGTGGTGAAAGATAAGCTGACTCAGAAGCAGCAAACCAAGGAGTTGGTGGCGTAGAATGTTCACTAAAATCATTTGTCCTTATCCAATTTCTGCCATCTCCATCAGCGTCTATAATAGTCCAGCCCGTAGGGGGAAAAGGTAGAGCAGAGAAATCATTTTGCAATATAATCTCTGTAGCGAGCATAGTAACATTGTGCGTTAGGATATTTGTCTGTATTAAGAATGATTTGTCTATATGTGTTAAATATCCTGAACGAGAAATGGTCAAAGTGTATTCTCCGAGCCAGACATCAGTGAATACTACAGAGCTACCGCTTGCAGTCTGCTGGTAAATATGCTCAGGGTTTCCAGAATTGTTTTGAAGTCTAAACACAGCACCATTGACAGGACTTCCGTCTGTAGATGTCAGACTTATTGTTACTTCAGAGGTCATATTTTTTGCCAAAAGATTTGAAAATCGTGGGTCTGATGAAGCATCATTGGTATAAATAGCTCGGACAACATAATGAAAAGCACCAGATATAATGTTTTCCCAGCTTGTATCTATGTATTCTGTGTTTTGCTGATTTGTGGCGAGAGTAGTCCAGAGGGTAGGGTCGTGAGTTTCGGTGTAGTCTGCTCTGTAAACATTATAACCTGTCAAGATACGGGGGAACGCAGCTACTGGGAACGCAGGCATCTTGCCTGCTAAAATATCAGTATAATCATTGATTGCAGGCAGGATGCCTGCGTTCCCAGTAATTGTAGGCAGGATGCCTGAGTTCCCAGTGATACTCATTCCGCCCTCAGCAAAGGCTCTGATAGACCAATTCATATTAAGATTTCCAGCAATAGGGTCCGAGAGAGCAAACCAGCCCAATGAGGGTGTGTGCATTAGGTCTCCATACCCTGCGATAGCTGGTCCAGCATCAGCACCCATTGGTCGTCCTGTAAGAGCCACATATCTGATGGCAATCCATAATTCACCAGAGGAGGGTATTTTTATATGATTAGTCAAAATAACATCAACCCAATTTTCTACAAGAGGGACATTGACAAGTTGTGAGTGAATAAGGGTTCCTGGCTCAAGAGGACTTCCAGAGCCACCTGTGTAAATCAGAACAGTAGTCGAGATAATATACTCAATATCTCTTGGCACAAAAGAAACTCTAGTCAAGTCTGCTCCAGAAACCCCCATTTCTTGCAGTTGTGCCTGTGAAAATCTTTGAGCTTGGGTCATGGTGGTAGTTCCAGCAGCACCAATTTGATTTGCGAGATGATTTGCTTGTGTATGGGAAAACCATTTATCAGTGAGGTCTCCTGGTGGCTCCCAGGTAATCCTGGCTTGATTTATTTCATCTATAGCTTTGACATTTTTTGGTGGTAAAGCTCTTTCCCAGAGAATTATATCAAAATGATATGGTTCAGTGTTTATTATTTCGAATTCTTCAATGTGAATTTCGTAACCCTCTTTTTTGATATTTAGGGTATAAACAGCATTTCCATAAACATTATTTATCACAAAATCACCTTGATTATTGGTGGTAGTGGCATAATTATCGTATCCAGTCAAGGTAACAGTCGCATTATCTACTCCTAAGTCTGTGCTTGAGGAAATGACAGTGCCAGAAACGGTAACGACGGGTCTCAAAGTCATAGAAATGTTTTGAGTAGTAGTCTGACCAGATATTATAGAAATATTGTCAAACACAGCATCTGCATATCCAGCTTTTTTTGCAGTAATACCGATAAGTCCTTGAGGTATGGAAGGCATTTGGTATTGACCTTGAGAGTTTGTATAGACACTACGATTTGTGCCATTTAAAGTGATTTCTACATCAGCAAGAGGGATTGAATCATGAGTTACTACTCCTACAAGGTTTCCAGTGTCGGCAGTAGAAAAAGCTATCACAATATTTGGCATAGTAGAGATGAGAGTCCCCTCTGTTGGAGCTATGGGGTCGTAATCTGGACCATCGCGAAAGGCATGAATAGTTCGTGAACCAATAGGGCTAAAAACATGCTGCCATGAATTATAATTTTGCCAAGAATCAACAGAAAGCCTTTGAGTCATAACGACAAGATTGCCACCAGTATAAGTGAAAGGTGTGTCGAATATGATATTTACATCATAGATACCAGGTTGATTTGTGGGTAATAAGCCCTCATAAACGAGAGTGAACTCATGATAAGGCAACCAGTCATTGCTTGAGAAAAATTCAGAAATCTCTGTAGTAGCCAGCCAAACTTTATGATTTATATTTGCAGGGACATTTCCTCCACCGCTGTGTCTATAGGCAATTTTTTCTATAGTTCCACTAAAATTAATTTCCTCATCGAGATAGATAGTTTGAGCAAGACTCGTGTAGTATTGATAATTAAAGGGAGTAACACCGTGTATATTACTGACCTGGCTACCTATAAAAATATGTCCTGGTGGTAGATGTCGCAGCGGGAGTGAGGTTACAGGTGGTGATTCGTTGTTATTTGTAAAAACAGCAGTAACGGCATAAAAATAGATTTCCCCATTTAAGTCAGCCCAAGTGGGGTCGGCATAAGATTGTGTCGTGATATTTGTGTCTATCAAAACCCATAATGATGGATTATGAAAGTCATCGTCAAGACCTCTGTAAATGTTGTATGACTCAAACTGCCTCCCTGTTGTAGTGCCGAACTCCGTTCGGCTTGTGGGGTGGGATACTCCCCCCACATATATGGGGCTGGGATTTCCCCCCACATTTATGGGGAGGGTAGGGGGGGGCATCAGTTCCGAACTCCGAATTCCGAATTCCGAATTCATTCTCGGTGCTTGCCAGCTGAGATAAGCAATATTTTCTATGATTTCAACCTCAAGATTACTTGGTGGAGAAGTCATTTCAAAGGCAAAAATATCGCCGACATCAAAGTCCGTGATACCGACAGAGATGGGATGTTCACTTTGCACATAACCTGTCGCATTGACAACTATCACATAATCTTGATTTCCAAAAACATTTTGAATATTAAACAAACCTTGAGCATTTGTATAAACTACAGGAAAATCGGCATAACCAGTCAGCAGGACGCTTGCACCCGAAATGGGTAGATTGTTGTCAGAACCAAGCACTCTGCCGGATACATTTATTAGAGTTCCCTCTTCCATGACAAAATTATGATTGGTAGTTTCACCTGCGACAATCACAATATTTTCAGCCTCATAAGTAATATATCCGACTTTTGAGGCAGTGATACCTATAGTGCCAGCTTCTATATTTTCTAAAAGAAAAATACCTTCTGCATTTGTAAAACTGCTTTGAGTAGAGCCAGTAATCTGGACTTCAACATCAGATAAAGGAACAGGTGGACTGCCAGTAGTAACCATCCCTGTCAAATGCCCACTATTACTTAAATCAAAGACAAAAGCGGCGTTGGCAAAATGATATCTGACATTGCCATTGGAAGGGTAAGGTGTAAAAGGGGGATTTATAGTGTTTTCTGCACTGACAGCATTGATAGTCCTACCGTATTCTGAGAGTGTGTGTATCCATCCGTTACCATCTCTCCAAGTATTGTGATATTGTCTGTATCCCATTAAAACAAGGTTTCCACCACCGCTATAATCAAAAGGCAGATCAAGAGGTATAGTAATTTCATGCCTACCACTCAAGCCATTTAGGGGAAGAGTCCCAGAATAAACGAGGGTAAAATCATCATAAGGCAGCCAACTGGTGATATGACTTATAAACTCATTGATTTCTGATATTGTAAGATAAAACTCATATATGGCATTTGGTGGAGCGTCTCCAGCGGCATTTCCATTGAAAGTGAGAATTATGTCGGTAATAGTGCCAAAATGGGAAAACTCGCTTTCGTAGTAAATGGTCTGTGCTACTCCATTTTCCCATGCCACAGCTATAGGGGCATTTAGCCAAAGATAATTACTCTGAGGATCACCTATATAGACAGTCCCAGGTGGATAATTATTACTACGGTCATCGGTATTTGTCAGCTCTGCCGCTGACAATATCGCTACATTTAATGCTGATATAAGTATCAGTAAAAAGATAAAAATAATTCTTTTCATTTTTAAACTCCTTAAGTTATATTTAATGAAAGTCTAATATTTATATAATATGATTTTGTCAAGATTTTTTTTGAAATAGTAGTTTTGTAGAGGTAACTAGGAACGCAGGCATCTTGCCTGCAAAAAATCGGAAAAATCTTTGAATGCAGGCAAGATGCCTTGCGTTCCCAGTAAAACTATTTTACTTGACAAAAAAACTCTATAAAAAAAACTTGTGTTTATAAGATAAAAAAAATTGGAGAAAGATATGGAAAAAACAAAAGAATTTCCTCTTGTCAATGGAGGTAAAAAAAAGAAGCTCTCGATAGGTGTCAGCGATTTCAAAAGAATCTTAACAAATGACCTTTATTTCATTGATAAATCTCTGTTTATAAAAGATGTAGTAGATGGGATGGAAGTTTTACTCTATCCTCGACCTCGTAGATTTGGTAAAACACTAAACCTTTCGATGTTGAAATATTTTTATGACTGCACTGAGGATAATGCACACCTCTTTAAAGGACTTGCTATTTCTAATGAAGTAGACATTATGGCAAAACAAGGCAAGCATCCTGTGATATTTTTGACATTTAAGGATATAAAAAGTGAAACTTTTGATGTATGCCTTGAAAAAATAATTACTACAATTTCAAAAATATATAGGGAGCATCAAAATGCCTTATTAACAGATTCAATGTATTATGAGGACAAGGAGTATTATAAAAAAATACTTTCTAGAAATGTTAGTCAGGCTGATATAGAAGAATCCCTAAAATTTTTAAGCCAATTTTTATATGAACACTACAAATCAAATCCCGTCATACTCATTGATGAATATGACACCCCAATCCACGCTGGTTTTTTGCACGGATATTATGAAAAGATAGTGAATTTTATGCGAGGCTTACTCGGTGCTGGCTTAAAAGACAATATTTATCTGGAAAAAGGTGTTTTAACAGGGATATTGCGTGTTTCCAAAGAAAGTATATTTTCTGATTTGAATAATATTTCTGTCTACTCGATGCTGAGTGAGATTTCTGCTGATAAATTTGGTTTTACAGACGATGAAGTCGAAAAACTGCTTGTTTATTTTGACTCAAGTTTGTCTTTTTGTGAAGTAAAAAGCCAATACAATGGTTATAATTTTTCAGGACTTGATATCTATAATCCATGGTCGATACTAAACGCTGTTCACTCCAAAAAACTTGGTCATTACTGGGGAAATACATCAAACAACAACATCATAAAATCTATGTGCCAAGAGGCAGATGAAACTGTAAAACAAGATTTGATGATAATGATTGAGGGCGGAAAAGTAAAGAAATATATCGATGAAGAGATTGTATTCCCAGAGCTACATGAGAACAAGAACGCACTCTGGAGTTTCTTTTTGTTGTGCGGGTATTTAAGGTATGATGACTATATAATAGATGGAAAAATAAAGAAGACAAATGCCGAACTTTCAATACCAAACCAAGAAATTATGGCTCTTTTTATCACGAAAATAGTACCTACTTGGTTTGCATCTTCAGAAAAACCAGATGAAATTATTAATCTCGCTCACCACCTTGTAGATGGGGACATTGAAGTTTTTAAAAAAGAGTTTACAGAGTATTGTCTGACTACATTTTCTTATTTCGATGTCGGTGGCGACAATCCAGAAAAATTTTATCATGGCTTTGTGCTGGGTATCTTTGCTTGCTTAAAAGATAGATACCAGATACGAAGCAATAGAGAGTCTGGACTGGGTAGATATGATGTGATTTTGATACCAAAAATCGGAATTCGGAGTTCGGAGTTCGGAATTCCGAACTCCGAACTCCGAACTCCGAACTCAAGAGGTATCATCTTTGAATTTAAAACCCTAAACGAAGCCTTTGGTGAAACCTTTGAAAAGTCAATCGAATACGGTAGACGACAACTGATAGAGCAGAAATATGCCCAAGAATTGCAAGCACAGGGGATAGAGGATATTGTCAGTCTGGTAGTTGTATTTAAGGGGAAAGAGGTGAGGATAGGTGTGTTTTACAATTAATAATTTATAATTTATAATTTACAATTTATAATTTATTATTTATTAAATTTTGTTATTTTTTTCTGGGAACGCAGGCATCTTGCCTGAAAGAGATTGATTTCATCATAGAAAAAGCTGGAGCTGGAATACTCGGTATAGAAGTAAAATCAAGTAGAAATATCTCTACATCAGATTTTAAAAATCTAAGGTGGTTTAAAGAAAATATTGCTCGTGAAAAAAATGAGTTTTTGGGGATAATTTTATACTCAGGAGAAGATACTTTGTCTTTTGGAAATAGGATGTTGGCTGTACCTATTGCGAGCCTTTGGAGTGGATACTAATTTAAGTTTCGACAGATTATTTTCTGTCAAAACAGACCCCTTTTTTGTTGCGACAGAATATATTCTGTCGAAACAATCCAAACTCCGATATCCGAACTCTGCATTCTAATTTTTCTCTGTGTGCTTTGTGACTTCTCTCAAAAAACTCTGTGTTAAAAAAAAAATTAAAAATTTTCCCTTATTACTACTCACATTACGACACTTTTCAAAAAAAATTTCAATATTTTGATTGACAAAAAAACCTGATTTATTTTTTTTGTAAATTGCTTGACTAGGTTTGTCATTAGAAATGTTTTAAGGATGATAATAAATATATAATATGAAAATAAAAAAGAGGCTTTCAAAATGAAAATAAAAACTAACGCGAAGTCTAAAAAGGAAGAACAAGAAGCATTTATTTTAGAAATAGTAGACTTTAATGAAGGCAAAAAAGGTATCCAAAAAATATTGGAAACCCATTATGCAGCCTTAAATGGATATAGTAATATGTATCTTCTCTGGGATGCTGCACAAAACCAATTAAGTATGTTCTTAAATGACAATGGAATAGATAATGAAGAGAAATTGTGGACATTTGTCACTAAAGTATTCTTCATGTATATTTTTGATAAGCCACATATCTGGAAAACAAACCCAAACTACCCAAAAACTATTCAAGGACTGATGATAAACCAAGCAAGGATACATGGTGGAATTATCACAAGGGAGCAGGTGAATGAGTATTATGCTCGAATAAAATTAAAAATTAGTTCATTCCAAGTAACTATGCTCAGATCAATTACTAGCGAAGTATTTTTATATTATGAAAATGACAAATTCATTTTATCAGAAAATTTAGACCTCTCAAAAGAACGCTATACTTTGATAACTAAAGCATTAGATAACTTATTTAGAAACGAAAATGCGAGTTTTTTAATACTAAGAGATATAAATCCTAATTGGTTTTCCTGCTTACCACCCCTAAGAAATAATATTATGTGGACTCCACTCTTGTTTCAAGAAGTCCTTAGAGTCAACCCAAATATTGGCTATAGTATCATCACACCAACTTTAAAGAGAGAAAGATATTCCGAGCTTGGAGCTGGCATAGTTCCTGTTAATTCCAGCATCCAAACCTTTGCAGATCTAGTTTATCAATATTGTAGAGAAATCTACACTTTGCCTATTAAAATGCAGTCAGAAGAATTAAGAGAAGAATTATGCAAGTCCAGAATAATTGAAAATCGACAGCTTAAAAAAAAGCTACATGATGTTCTAAAAGATTACCGCTTCTCTTTTACTTCTGGAAATAAAGAAGTAAAAATTTTGGAAATATAAATATGTATGGATATGAATGGACAAATAAATATAACATCTATAGATTGATACCAAACGCCAAGGTGATCAAAGAGATAAGACCTGTATTTCATCAAGAACTGAACTATTTTGGTCTCAATAAATACTGGTCATATCCAGAATCAGACTCCCCAGTCCTCTGGGCAGAAGGCATCCGCAGATATTATTTAAACGGTGAATGTATTGCTGATGCTGTTGGCGGTGGCTTTTATACAAAACCAGTGATAAAAATAAAAGAAAAATATGATACAGACTTAAAACTTCAAAGTATCGATATAGACTCTCTATGGAAAGAAAACGAAAGGCTAATGCTCGGCTTAGAAAAAACTGCTATAGAGTTTATCCGCAAAATGCACACTAAATATTCCAAAAGAGGTATGAAATTCGTAGTGGCATTCTCCGGCGGGAAAGATAGCCTCGTCCTCCTCGATCTAGTGGCAAAAGCACTACGCCCTGATGAATTTGTGGTCATCTTCTCCAATACCGATATGGAACTTTCAGCAACCCTCGAAGCAGTAGAAAAAGCAAAAATACATTATGATAAATTGCACTTCTACGAAGCTAAATCACACCTGACTGCAGAAGAATCATGGGAAGCATTTGGACCACCAGGAAGAAGACTCCGATGGTGTTGCTCTGTCCATAAAAGTGTCCCTAATATTTTAAAAATAAGAGAGTTAACAGGTGATTATTCCGTTCAAATAGTAGTATTTGAAGGTGTCCGTAGAGAAGAAAGTGACGATAGAGGTGGCTATGATTATGTCCGAGAAGGTGTGAAAAATGCCAATCAAATAAATATAAGTCCTATTCTCGAATGGGGGACTGCTGAAATCTACCTTTATCTGATGAAAAATAAAATTATGCTCAATGAGGCATATTACCAAGGATTTTTTAGAGTAGGATGTAAAATATGCCCATCAGCTTCTACATGGTGGGATAGCATTGCTAACGATATTTATAAGGATGAATTATCATCATTACTAAAAAAAATAGAGGATTATTCAAGCTTTATCCAAACCCCAAAATCCCAAAAAAAATTTGTAGAAGAGGGTGTTTGGAAAGGACGCATAGGAGGGTTTAATATATCTAATGGAGGTAATAGAATAGATGAGGTTGTTACCAATAATTTTCTTACTTACCATTTCGAATGTATGGAGCAATCATGGTTTGATGTCTGCAAATCTTTAGGACCAATAGTTGATAAAAATGAAAATCAATATGTTCAATTAATTGAAAACAAGAGTTTTATTTTTACAATTACTGATAATTCTGTTAGTTATTCTCCATATGGTCTGATGACAAGAGAAATTATTAGAAAACTAAGGAAGATAGCAAATAAAGTCGCTTTTTGTGTTGGTTGTAAATCATGTATGGCACAATGTCCCCAGTGGGCGTTTGAAATTATTAATAAAAAAATAAATATACAAGAAGAAATATGTCATTATTGTGGTAAATGTCTGAAATTTACAGAAAGAGGATGTTTAGTTGCAATGACATTACACACAACAATAGGAGGAACAAGTATGAAGTTAAAAAGTATGGATAGTAAATATAAACATTTCGGTTTTCGCCGAGAGTGGTTACAACATTTTTTTGACAACGGAATGGAATGTTTTAACATGAATCAATTAGGTTCAGTCCAATATTATGCTTTAAAATTCTGGTTAATAGATGCAGGTCTATTATCATCAGCCAATAAAGGTGAAAAATATGGTGTACCAACCTTACTTTGTGAGAGAATAAAATCAATAGGTGCTAATAACCCACTGGTTTGGTCAATTATATGGGTAAATCTTGCATATACTTCGGTCATTAGTAGATGGTATATGTTATCTACTCAGATTGGTGAGACATATGATAGAGAAGATTTGGTTTATATGCTTGGTGATGATTTTTCCCAATCAACAAGAAATAATGCTGTTCAAGCATTGCTCGAGACTCTTCGTCATTCTCCCATAGGCTCCGTCTTAAAGCAGGGCATCGCAGTTCCCTCTGGTCGTAGTTTTCGCTTTTATCGTCAGGGCTGGGAGGCACCAGATGCTTTAGCGTTGTTATATTCGTTATATAAGTTTGCAGAGGTGACAGGTAATAACAAGCCGACTTTAACCTTGTTTGAGCATATCCGAAATAATCCTGAGGCAAAGGGAATAAGTCCAGTGTCTATTTTTGGATTAAATCCTTTGAATTTCAAAGCGATTTTACAGGACATAGCGATAGCTTATCCAGATTATTTGCGGGTGGTATTTCAACAGGATTTGGATAATATCATTTTAGATTCTGAGAAGAAAGCGATGGATGTCTTAGATTTAATGGAGCCAAGTTGAGAGAGCGTTTTTATCTAAAATTGAATAAATTGTATATAAACAAAAGATTAGAACATCACACTAAGCATTATACTCTTTGACATTCTTAGAGAAGAAATTAAATGAAAAAAAAATGTATAGAAAAGACTGCTGATAACATATTTTACACCGACATACGTAACATCATCCTTGAAGCCCGCACCAATGCCATACGAAGCATTGATTTTCACAGGGTCAGAATGTATTGGTATCTCGGAGAAAGAATTTTTATTGAAGAGCAAAAAGGAAAAGACCGAGCCACTTATGGTGAATATCTGATAAAAAACCTTGCCAATGAACTTGAAAATGAGTTTGGGAGCGGGTTTTCGGCAAGACAACTAGAAAGAGCAAGACGGTTTTATAGAACATTTCCAATTGCGTCCGCACTGCGGACGCAATTGAACTGGATGCAGTATAAACTACTCATTGCTATAGAAGACAACAGCAAAAGAGAATTTTATGAATATGAAGCTGTAAATAATGCGTGGACTGGTCGTGAACTTGAGAGGCAGATAAATTCTTTATTATATGAACGATTGTTGATGAGTAGTAATAAAGAAGCCGTTCTAACTCTTGCCAAAAAAGAAAGATTGCCTGATAAACCAACTGATATTATCAAAAGTGCTACTGTTTTAGAATTCCTCGATTTAAAACCTCAAGCCGAATATTATGAGACAGAAATTGAAACAGCAATTATTACTCATTTACAAGATTTCCTACTCGAACTCGGAAATGGGTTTAGCTTTGTGGCTCGTCAAAAGAGGCTTTTATTAGAAGATGATGAATTCTTTGCTGATCTCGTATTCTACAATCGACTTCTGAGATGCTTTGTAGTCATTGAAATAAAAACACATAAACTCACTCACCAAGATCTTGGACAACTACAAATGTATGTAAATTATTATGACAGATACGAAAAATTACCAGACGAAAACATGACTGTTGGCATTTTACTTTGCACAGAAAAAAATGAACTACTAGTTAAAATTACCCTCCCTGAAAACAACACAAATATCCTCACAAGCAAATACCAGCTTTATTTACCTTCAGAACAAGAACTATCACAAGAAATAAAAAAAATTATGGATTTGAGAGAAAACAATGAATAATCTACAAATATTAATGCTTTTACTACCAATAAGCAAATAAAGTATCGTTATGCAAAAATCAAATGATAATAAAATCATATAAAAAATAAAATCGAGAAAAAATAAATTAGGAGACAAAATGAAATATTCAGATTATATAGAATTATCAAAGAATTATGAATCGGTAGTTGACTTAAATTCTGAGGAGCGACACCCGAATTTATGGCAGGATTATATTGTCCATGAAGATATAATAAAGACAATAGAAGCTATTTGTATGACTATGGAATTTGAGAAGATGGACAAAAGACGAAGTTTTTGGATTCATGGTGCTTATGGAACTGGTAAAAGCTATGCTGCAATTGTCTTGAAGCATCTTTTCGAGGATACATTAGAAAACATTGATAGCTTCATGAGTAGACCAAAACTAGCACCATTAAAAAGAAAATTTCTTTCTAAGGTTCGAGGTAAGGGTGAATATCTTGTAGTTTGGAAAAGTGGTACTTCCAGTATCAAGAGTGGAACCCACTTGATGATGGAAATGGAAGTCTTGATCAAAGAAAAGCTAAAGGAACGATTTGGAGCAAAAGCATATTATGGTCATAAATCTTTTATCAAGATAGCCAAAGATATCATTGATAATAAAAATATAAATTGGGAAAATATTTTTAATAACCCTATTTATGATCTTTCTGATAAATATAGGGATTTTAATGAGTTTCGAGACGAAGTTTTAGGTGAAAATTTAGAAGCAATAAACAGTGTAAAAATAATCTGTGATGATTTAAAAATAGCCTCATTTTCGAAAATTGTAGAGACTTTTGAGGACTGGTTAAAAGACATAATAGAAGGGAATGGACTTTTGGATACTGGTATAGTCTTTATCTGGGATGAGTTTACCAGCTTTTTGCGTGATTGTGGAGATGATAATGTTTTACAGAGGTTATCAGAATTTTGTAAGCAACCTGGAGCACCATTTTTTATGTTTCTTATAGTTCATCGCCATCCAACATGGGTAAATCAGCTTGGCGTAGAAGAATATGAGAAGATATTACATCGTTATCATCATTTTGAGTTTCATATCACTGAGATTGCTGCTTATGATTTAATTGGTGATACTATAAAGCCTCGTAATGGGTTTGAAAAACGGTGGGAGAAACAAAAAGAGTTATTGGTAAAGACTATAGAAGATTTTAAACATGAATTTGATAGGCTTGAGCAAGAAATTAATATCGATAAAAGATTATTTAACCTTTGCCCACTCCATCCTATGACAGTCTCAATGCTTGCATTAGTAGCTCAAAATTTTGCTGCTTCACAAAGGACATTGTTTCGTTTTATGAAAGATTCTGCAGAAGAAAACGAAAATGTAGGTTTTTTGAATTACATAAAAACAAAGGGACCAGATGACTGGTGGTGGCTTACTGCAGATTATTTGTGGGATTATTTTTTTACTCGTCCAAGTGATAAAACAGATTTTAGTGATGATACTAAAAAATTAATAGATTATTATCTAAACAAGATAGAACTAATCTCTGGAGAATATGCTCAGCATGTATTTAAAGCAGCTATGCTCTTATTAGCGGTATTTAGTGGAAGTAGCCTTAGCAATCTATTTAGCAAAAAAAATTATCAAAACAGGATTATTCCTACTAGAAATACACTTTATCGAATATTTAGAGGTCAACTAAATGAAAATGAAGTTAACAGTTACTTAAAATCATTTGAAGCGATAAATGTGTTACGATTGGATATTCAACAAAATGGTGATGCAAGATTAGAACTTCCATATACCAAGGATTTTGACCAGTTTGATGTCAAACTTACCCAGATTAAAAAAGATAATACAAGGTATAAGCTTTTTTCAAAAAATGGTGTTTTTTCAACTAAAATGAAAGAATATTTATGGGATAGCACCAAGTCAACCTTTAATAGACTGAGTATCTATGTCTGCTCCTCAGAAACGGAATCAATAAAAAAAAGGCTTGAAGAACTTCAAAATGAGCTTAAAAATTATCCATACAAAATAGGTCTTTTGGTAGTTGCATTGACCAAGCCAGAAGAATTTGAAAGTATTAAAAAAGATTTAAAAACAATAAAACTTGAAGATAACTCAGACAGGATTGTGATGGCAATATTGAAAGAAGTCTGCACGGACAAGATACTTGATAACTGGTATCGTGCTATGACTCATAAAGAATTGAGCAGTGATGATATGAAAAGAGTTAGTGCAGAAACTTATGAAAACGAAGCAGCTACACAGGTAGCAACATGGTGTGCTACAGCATCAGATGGTCAAATCGTAGCATTTTATGAAAATATAGAATTATCCTCAACTGAGGGGAAATCTGCTTTGATATCTAAAATCGAAAACAATGTTCTACACAAAGTGTTTCCGGCTGCTATAGAAAGACTTGTTACTCAGAATACTGCCTTTAAAGTGGGTAATGGAGCTGCACTTTCAAGCCTAATAAAGGAAGTAAAAAATACTCAGTTAAATAATATAGTGAATTCTCTAAAAGAAATTGGTGCATGGGATACTAACGATATAAACATATTAACAACATTACAAGGAAACAAAGTCGCACCGATAGTCGAGCTAGCTAAATATATTAATAAAGAATTTGAGCAGGGTGCTAAGATACATCTTGATACTCTTTGGGCTGAGCTACAAAAACCACCTTTTGGGTATTATGATTCTATCGCAGTGGAAATTTTTCTCGGCTTAGTAATGCGTGGTTATATCAATGGCAGTTTTAATTGGATAGATGATAAAAATAACACACATCCTCCAACCCCAGAAAAGTTAGCGAGCATGATCAATAAAATGGTAAAAGGTGGATTGAATAATTACTTCTCATCTGGTTCAGCTATATGGCAAAAATTTAAGCCTTATTCACAAGCAGTATTTGAACTGAAAGATAACGAATGTGTGAGTGAAACAGAGACAAGGAAGTATATCACTTTCAAAATCATCCAAATTGGAGTGCCATTTTGGTCTTTAAAGTATGTTCCGGCTGACTACTTTGGAGGTGAAGAAATAAAAAAGGATATTGATTATTTAACAGATAATTTTAATGATTTTATTTTTTCAATCTCGGACAATCAAGAAGATGTAATGGGTAATATTATCGAAAAGTTTAAAGGCAAGGGTAATCTAAAAAATATAATCACAGATACCTATAAAAATAAAGATGTCATGCATGGAGCTTTTAAGAGATTCGTTTTTTCAGCCTCATTTGATATAGAAAATTACACTAAAAAACTTGTCTTTACAGATAAAGATTTATATGATCACTTAAAGGCTTATCTTCAGACTGCAATTAACACTTGGACAGAGAATCAAGTAAAAGAAATATTGCCAGATTTGCTATCTGAATTAAAAATGATAACCTTATTGAATACAGCCCTAAAAAGCGATAAAAAGACCTATACAGAACTTCAAAAAATCTTAAACAATGTTTTTGATAATATGAAAGTGCCAGGTCTTGTCATCGAAAAGCTTGGTTATAGCTGGGTACCTGCAATGAAAATGATGAGAAAATTATCTATAAATCCATGGAAAGAAATATCAAAGATTAAAGAATCTTCAACTATAGTTCAGAATGACAAAGTAGATATTTATCAAACATTGGAATCAGGAGCAGAAGCTGCTTGGGAAATGCTAAGCACACCGAAATTATTACTTGAAAAGCTATTAGAAAAACTGAATGTTAGTTTTGAAGAATCTGAAGTAA
>Ga0099364_10001227_pt1 | contig 42729 bp, 30 predicted proteins | sample TergutTh196P3_FD_73070 | JGI IMG/M metagenome (GOLD analysis project Ga0099364, IMG submission 73070) | Microcerotermes parvus P3 segment gut microbial communities from Pointe-Noire, Republic of the Congo - Th196 P3 | ecosystem: Host-associated > Arthropoda: Insects > Digestive system > Gut ...
CAAAAAACGGACAATAAAAATAATAATATACAAAAAAATGCGTTCTTCATGTAAATTTTAAAACCTTTTAACAAGAAACGTATAATGTTTGTGTTTAGTATATAAAAGATAAATTAAATGAGTGTAAAAAAAATCACATATAATGTCCTCTGTAGCAGCATATTTGCTGTGCTTTTCTGTGTTTTGCCCTCTACGGTTAAGGCACAGGACGCGGTATATTCACAGTTTATTTCCAATAGTCGTTATGTTATCAACGTTGGCTATACCCAAAATACCAGTAAATTTGTAGACGCAGAGCTAAACAAAGCTCTTAGACCTGGCGGCAATAATCGTGCAGCAGTGAGCATAAGTGCGGGAAAAATAATAAAAAACAGTGTTGAAGCCGGCGTCTGCTATCGGATAGGGCGCTCACGTCAACTTACAAGACTAGATAAAATGTTTGAGCTTTCAGAATCATCCGGGACAAAACATAATTTTGGAGTATACTCAAATTATTATTTGACCTCGCTAATAAAAAACGAAAATTTTCCGAACAATTTTTCTGTTTACACCTCTTTAAAATTAGGCGGGTACTACGTACAGCCTAATTACGATAGAAGCTACGGACCTTATGGATTAGGGTTTAATTTTTACGTTGGTTTAGGGTTGTACTACTATTTTTCGAAAAATGTTGGAATATTTAGCGACTTCGGGTATGATTATTACCCCTTGCACCAAAATTATGTAACTATGAGCAAAGTAGCGTTTAGTGCTGGTTTTTCAATAAGAATTTGAGGTCGAAGTTCTAAAAAATTACGAAAAAAGCAATAATATACAAAAAAATGCGTTTTTCATGTAAATTTTAAAACCTTTTAACAAGAAAAACGTATAATGTTTGTATTTAGTATATAAAAGATAAATTTAATGAGCGTAAAAAAATACACATATAATGTCCTCTGTTGCAGCATATTTGCTGTGTTTTTCTGTGTTTTGCCCTCTACGGTTAAGGCACAGGACGCTGTATATTCACAGTTCATGTTCGACGCCTTAGCCGTTAATCCGGCATTAACCGGCATCTCCGATTACAATAAGCTTACTATAGGCTTTCGCGACCAGTGGGTGCAGATACCGCATGCTTATGTCACGTTTTTTGCCTCCTACGACCAAAAGCTTGAGCTCTACAACAGTGGCATTGGTTTTCAGCTCTACCGCGATGTTGCGGGTGGTGTATATTCTCGCACATCCTTTGAAGCATTTTACAGTTACCAGTTCGAAGTCTCCAACCACCTTACCGTTTCTACCGGATTGCAGATGGGCATAGTGCAGCGAGCATTGGATGCGTCCAAATTTACTTTTCCCGAGCCCAATCCGGTCGTAACTGTCGAAACGCGGTCGCGGCTTTTTCCCGATTTTGGCGTTGGGGTATTAGCCAATTTTTCAGACCGATACAGCTTAGGTGTTGCAGCCCACCACATTAACGCCCCTGTGGAAACTCTTTCTGAAATAAACCAAAAACGAACGCCCATGAGTTTGAGCGCACATATTATTTCATATTTTCCGTTCTATTTTGGATTTTTTGACCGCTATCAATTTGTTTTTTCTCCCGGAGCGTATTTTCGCACACAGCAAAATCAAAACGTTCTTACGGCAGGCATGAACGTAGCCTACGACCCTGTTTTTGTTGGATTGTGGTTGCGAACAGCGGGTGAATTTGGTCCCGAATCGTTAATATTTATGGCAGGCTTGGAGCTTGACAACTTTAGAGTTGTTTACAATCACGATTACAAGCTTGCACATTTGAAGGGCGAATTTATCGGCACCGGAGCGCATGAGATAGTTGTTTCGTGGAAAATTCACCCTCCAAAGAAGATGCGCACAATAAAATGTTCGAAATTCAGTTTAGAAAGTATGAACAGTAGATCCAGAAAAAGATAAAAATAAAATAAAAATAAAAAAAAGTTTAAAAAAAAATAAAAAATATTTGTTTAATAAAAATTAATTATGTACTTTTGCCAAAATTTTTTTAGTAAGATGATGAATAGATTTTCAGTTGTTGCATTGCTGCTTATTGCAGCGTACAGTTTGTCTTCCTGCAATTTTTTACCTTTCGGCAGGAAGTTTGAGCAGTCGTCAAAGACGGGTTGGAACTATAACGACCCTGATATGGGCGGATTTGAAGTAAAGTTGGATTACCGCGAACAGGTAACCGGACCGGGTTTGGTCTTCATTGAGGGCGGTTCCTTCACTATGGGGCGCGTAATCGAAGACGTTATGTTCCAGTGGAACAACGCTCCGCGCAGGGTTACGGTGGAATCCTTCTACATGGACGAAACTGTAATAACAAACAGAGATTACAGGGAGTATTTGCACTGGCTAAAGCGCGTATATCAGTCCTATCCGGAAGTATATCGCAGAGCTTTGCCCGACACATTAGTATGGCTCAGACCATTAGCCTACAACGAGCCTTTGATGGAGGGTTATTTTCGTCACCCATCATACGATGAATATCCGGTAGTAGGCGTCAGCTGGCTGAAGGCAGTGGACTATTGCGATTGGCGCACAAACCGCGTTAATGAATGGATTTTGATTAGCGAAGGTATTCTTGAAAAAGACCCTAATCAAAGAGACAGAGAGGTTTTCGACACTGAAGCCTATCTAAACGCACAGTATGAAGGCGTGGTTCGTCAAAACCTGCCAAGCTTGGACCCCGACCAGGAAACAAGACGGGTGAGATTTGAAGACGGTATCCTATTGCCCAAGTATCGTTTGCCTACCGAGGCAGAGTGGGAATATGCCGCTCTCGCAACAATCGGTAACTCAGTAAACGAGCGTATATACGAGCGTCGCATGTTTCCCTGGAACGGAGACGTCATGCGTAGACACGAAAAAAAGACGCGCGGTCAAATGTTAGCAAACTTCAGGCGATCAGGCGGTGACTATATGGGCGTTGCCGGAGCATTGAACGATGGCGGTAGTATTACTCAGCACGTTAAACATCATTGGCCCAACGATTATGGTCTGTTTGGCATGGCGGGTAATGTTAATGAGTGGGTATTAGATGTATATCGTCCACTATCGGGCGAAAGCGTGGAAGATTTTAATGCTTACCGCGGCAACCAGTTCATGATGCTGGAAATAGACCCAGCCACAGGAAATCCGGTTGAAAAAGACGATTTGGGACGTTTGGTACGCCAGCCTCTTTCGGAAAATGACGCCATTAGCCAGCGTAGAAACATACAAGGTTCTGATTACCGTAATCACTTGGACGGTGACAGTATTTCCGCTGTAGCCGGCTATGATATGTATGACCCTGCAGTGTCATTAGTTACAAATACAGTGCGCGTGTACAAAGGCGGCTCGTGGCGAGACAGACCATACTGGTTAAGTCCGGGCACGAGACGTTTCCTCGAAGAGAACGAATCTAAAGACGACCTTGGCTTCAGAAGCGCAATGGGTAGAGTAGGCGCACAAAGACGAGGACCATCCAGAGGTAGATAGAGTTATTTGAAACTTAAGATTTAAGGATTTCGGATGACGCGGATTTATACGAAAAATCCGCATCATCCGTGTTCTTTATTATTACAAGCCTTAAATATAATGAATATATACGATACATATATAAAATACCCTAAAGTCATTACCGATTCGAGGAAGGCGCAGACAAACTCCATTTTTTTTTCACTAAAAGGCGAATCTTTTGATGGCAATGATTTTGCAGCGCAAGCATTAGCCGGCGGATGCAATTATGCCGTAGTCGATAAACCGGAAGTGGCAACCGGCGACCGATATATACTCGTGGATGACGTTTTGACTGCCCTGCAGGATTTAGCGCGCACTTATCGACGGCAATTGAATATTCCGGTTATTGCTATCACCGGCTCAAACGGAAAAACGACAACGAAGGAGTTGATAAACAGCGTCTTGGGCGCTCAATATTCAGTTTTTGCCACTTCGGGCAACCTTAACAACCACATAGGCGTGCCGCTTACTATTTTGGAAATACCTCAGCAAACACAAATAGCCATAATTGAAATGGGCGCAAACCATGGCGGCGAAATAAAAGCGCTGTGTGACATAGCGCAGCCAACCTGCGGATTGATAACAAACATCGGGAAAGCGCATTTAGAGGGGTTTGGAGGTTTGGAGGGTGTAAAACGGGCAAAAAAAGAACTGTATGATTACCTGAACGCGCACGGCGGCATTATTTTCTACAATGATGAAAATTCTGTATTAAGCGCTATGCTGGAAAATGCTGTAACAGAGACCATTGGCTACAGCAAAAAATGTGGCGGCAAACTTAAGGCTGCCTCGCCTTTTCTGCAATTGGACCTACGAATTGGCGACAAATCGTATCCCGTATCAACACGCATCGCGGGGGCTTACAACCTTGAAAATTTGCTGGCGGCAGCCTGCGTGGGAGCACATTTCAATGTATCAGACACCCTAATTGTCTCAGCGCTTGAAGCTTATACGCCTCAAAATAATCGTTCGCAGGTGTTTAATACATCTAAAAATCGGCTACTGCTTGATTATTACAATGCTAATCCTACCAGCATGAGCAAATCTATCAACAATTTTTTCGAACAGATTGACGGCAAAAAAATGGTCATTCTTGGCGATATGTTCGAATTAGGCGACGATACCCTGAAAGAGCATAAAGCAATTGTAGAACAGCTTGCGCTTCAGCACGATGCGGTGAAAGTAGTTGCAGGCAAACATTTTCACAAGGCTTCTGAAGGAACAGACAATGTTTTGGCTTTCAGTCAGATAGAAGATTTGAAGCAATATCTTGCAGCTAATCCGCCCAACGATATGTTTATCCTGCTAAAAGGTTCGCGTGGAATGAAATTGGAACAATTGACAGATTTATTGTAAGGGAATTGAAAATAACATTTTTAGGAACCGGCACTTCGCAAGGCGTTCCGGTGATAGCTTGCCCCTGCGAGGTCTGCGCATCCGACGACGTGCGCGACAAGCGCCTGAGAAGCTCGGTGTTAGTGCAGGTCGACGGAAAAAACATAGTGATTGATACCGGACCGGACTTCCGGCAACAAATGTTGCGCACCGGTATAAAAAGATTGGACGCCGTCCTGTTTACGCATGGACATAAAGACCACACGGGAGGATTGGACGATGTGCGCGCCTATAATCATGTGATGCAACGTCCGATGGATGTTTATGCAGAAGAGAGGGTGCATAAAATTTTGCGGGACGAGTTTGCATATATTTTTGCAGAACACAAGTATCCGGGAGTTCCGGAGTTGAACATACACATCATTGACGAAACCCCATTTTTTATTGACCGGCTGCAAATAACGCCCATACGCGCAATGCACCTGAATTTGCCCGTTTTAAGCTTTCGTATTGAAAATGTGGCATATATAACCGACGTCAACTACATTGACCCGAAAGAAAAAACTAAGCTTTTAGGATTAAACATCCTTATAGTCAACGGCTTAAGAAAAGAGCCGCATATTTCGCATTTTACGCTGACAGAAGCCCTGACGCTAATCGATGAAATAAAACCAAACAAGGCATACATCACCCACATCAGCCACCAAATGGGTCTTTTCAGCGCTGTACATAAAGAACTGCCTGAAAATGTGTATTTAGCTTATGACGGGTTGGAGGTATAACGCTTAATATGAGCTGATTAGAAAAACATCAACTAAAAACGTAAAAAACAGGGACTAAAAATAGTTGTTTTTTACATGTTTTTCGAAAGAATATACATTTTTTTTCGAAAAGTATGGTTTACCTTTGCGCCATAATTTTAATTGTAATTTTTAATAATTGTTTAATGAAAAATATTTCTCATTTTTTGCCCGTTGAAGCTCAGTTTGACACGATTTTTGCGGAGGAGGTACAAGGCTTTGAAACACAAGGTGTTGAGGCGCGATGCCAGACGCAAGATGCTTATATACAAGGTTTTAAATGTTTTGGCACGATTTTTGTTGTAACCGTTCAAAACCGTGACACACAAGACTTTGAGACCCAAAAAACCTTAGTAGAGAGAGAGAGAGAGAGTTTTTTGGTAACGTATTCTTGCGGTTGCTGCAATCGGATAGTCTCAGTATTGCATTCAGGCAATGCTGCGGCTTTTCGTATTTTTGTCGGTTCGGGAAACGTAAAGTTTATACATTTAATATATATAGAAAAAATAATTTAATAAATAATAAATAATCAATAATTTTTATCAACAATGAATATAAGAATAGATAATTTTAAGACTATCATTGTATTAGCAATGATTTTTATCGGTCTGAGTTCTCCCTGCTTAGGTCAGGACAATCGTGTTAGCCTGACGTCGCCTGATGGACAACTTAAGATTGATTTCAGTACGGTCGAAGACAGACCCACTCTTCCGGCTAACCGTCCGAATACAGACAATTTACCTGTGTTGGACAAATTGGTCTACGAACTGTACTTTCAGGGCAAACAACTGATGAATCCTTCAGCTTTGGGCTTGGAGTTTGAAGGCAGCAGGGCTCTGGGCGCCGATGTGAGCATCACGCGGTTTACTTTTTCGGAAGGAGAAGATAAATATACGCTCATTACCGGCAGAACAAGCGCCGTTTCGGAGAAATTCAATTCCGTAGTATTGGACATTGAAGAGAGACGCGGCGAAAGACGAAAAATGCGCATTGAAGCCCGCGCCTACAATGATGCAGTAGCCTTCAGGTACTTAGTGCCCGAGCAGCCGTCTATGACTGGTTTTTTTCTAAAATCGGAACGAACGGAATACCGGTTAGTCAAAGATGCTATTTGTTATGCGCAAATACTTCCCAATTTCCGCTCGAGCTACGAAAGCGAATTTTATAAAATGCCCGTTAGCGGATTGTCCAACCAGGGAGGCGTACCAAGCTATTTATTAGTAGGCATGCCGCTACTATTAGATGTATGGGGCATTGGATGGGTCGCCATCACCGAAGCAGATATGGAAGGCAATACCACTGCATATTTGCGCAACCCTACAGGCTCGTGGGCAGGACACTGGTTTGAGACCGTGCTGTCGCCAAACCTTAGAAATCCTGATATAGTAACCTCAGCGCCGTTGCCGCACAAGACCCCATGGCGCGTAATAATGGTAGCTTCAGACCCGGGACGTTTTATAGAATCGAACATTCTGACAAACCTGAACCCGGAATCGCGAATAGAAGATACATCGTGGATAAAGCCGGGAAAATCGGCATGGGACTGGTGGAACGGAAGCCTGAACAAAGAAGGAGAACGAGCCTATACCACAGAAACGATGAAGTATTATATTGATTTCGCAGCTGAAGCAGGACTCGAATATATGACCGTAGACGCAGGATGGGCGACAAACGACATTACGGTGTTTCGTCCGCATATTAACATCCCCGAAATAGTGGCATACGCAAAGCAAAAGGGAGTTAAGGTGTTCATCTGGGCTTTTGCCGATTATGTGTGGCTGCAAATGGATAAGGCGTTCCCTCTGTATGAAGAATGGGGCGTGGCGGGAGTAAAAATAGATTTTGTGTTGCGCGACGACCAGCCCGGAATAGAATTTTATTATAAGGTTGCCGAAAAAGCAGCTAAACATAAACTGATGCTCGATTTTCACGGATGCACAAAGCCATGGGGATTGCAACGAACATATCCAAATGTGGTGAGTTTTGAGGGAATTATAGGGATGGAGCAATCAAAAGCAGGAGTGCGCGACAACCCCGAAAACAGACTTATAATTCCGTATACAAGGATGATAGGAGGATTGGCAGGCTTCACTCCGGGAGGGTTTAACAACGTAAAACGGGAAGATTTTATAGCAATAATGGGAGGAAGACCAATGGTGATGGGAACAAGAGCACACCACCTCGCAGCTTATGTTATTTTTGAATGTCCGCTGCAAATGGTGGCTGATTGGCCCGAAGCTTACAGAAACGACCCGGCATTTCAATTTATTAAGGACGTGCCGGCAAGTTGGGACCAAACAAAAGTGATTAACGGATATCCCGAAGAATATTTGACAATAGCCAGAAAAAGAGGAGAAGACTGGTATCTCGGAGCTATGACAAACAGAAAACCGAGAAATTTCGAAATCGTGTTGGACTTCCTCGATACCGGAAACTATGTTGCCGAAATATATGCAGACGCACCTGACGCTGACCAATTCCCGAAAAAAGTAAATATCAGAACAACAAGAGTAAGGAAAGGAGACAGGTTCAGAATTAATATGGCGACAGATGGAGGAATGGCTGTGAAATTCAGGAAAGTAAGGTGAAAATGAAAAAGATGAAAAGAGTAGTAAAAAAACCTCTTGAGCGAAAGCAGGGAGGTACAGTAGCGATGCTGCTGGGTATGGTATGTGTGGTGTTTTTTGCGGCTGCGGGATGCGGAAAGCAAAAAGAGCCTTCTCCTGAGCCTGATATATGCGATTATATCTCTGGAAAAGCGAGTGTAAGTGAAAAAATAATTGAAGATGTAACCATCAACAGTTACGGAGATACAAGTCTTATTGTGAGAATAGATGGAACCCTTTATTCTGTATATCGAGGGGTATTTTTCAGGGTTAATACGGAAGTTGTATCTGTTAAATTAAAACCTGATATAGAAAATCTCCCAGAAGATTTAATTGTGATTTTATCCCTTCCAGTACATAGGATTTTTAACTTATCAGTTCCAGAAACTGTTGATGTTGTGGATTTTGTTTTTTCATTGAGACAGAGAAATATATTTGAACATGTTCAAATTAATTCATTTGGATATTTCTCAAGCGATAATTGTAAATAGTTAATTTATAATAATTTAAAGGTAATTAATATGAAAAGGTTAGTGTATTTAGCAAGTTTAGCGTTTTGGGCTTTATGTTCGTATCAATGCAGTTCAGAGCAAGAATATCCTTTTGAAAATATAATAAAAAGCGGAGTTTTTTTTGATAATGAGCCATTGATGTTGAAACCATATCAAAGATTGGAATGGGTGAATGATACTCTTTATATAGTTAGCAAGTATGAACGTTTTAGGGTTAATACAAGCGTTATTTCAGTCAAGTTAAAACCGGGAGAACTAATTGACGAGGATTTAACCGTAATCCTCTCCGATCAACATAGGCATGTTAATATTGAAGTCCCTGAAAACATTGATATCGAAACCTTCGCATTAATGTTGAAACAGAGAAATAAATTTGAGGTTATTCAATATTGTTGCTATGGGAAATTTTGTTTTACCCCCAATGATACTCAAATAGGTTTTCAGTGGTATCTCGAAAGAATCAATGCGTATTCTGCCTGGGATATCACTACGGGTAGTCCAAGCATAAAAGTTGCTATTATTGATACGGGAACTAATTGGCAACATCCGGATATAGGCTTTGGCACAGATGGTTACAGTAATATTGATCCGTCGCTCGGCTGGGATTATGTCAGAAACAGTAGTAGCAGTACGTCATTTTTTTTCGATTTTCATGGAACAATGGTTGCGGGCATAGTTGGCGCCAAAACAAATAATACTCTTGGAGTAGCTGGCGTTGCCGGAGGCAATGGTTCTTCTGGCGTTACCTTGATCCCTTATTGCGTAGGCGATCATCCGAACATTGAGGAACAATTAGTTCACTTTGCTATTTATAATGCAGTAGATGCGGGAGCACGAATTATTCAACTATCAATGAGCATAAATAGTAATTATTTATTGGAAAATGCTATTGATTATGCATTAGGAAATAATGTAGTAGTAGTTTGTTCTTCAGGAAATTTTCCACATATTCATCCTTCGGGTGTGGGTTTTCCGGCAAGCCATCCCGGAGTGATTGCTGTTGGGTCTATTAGTCAATCCAATAATCGCAGTTCACATTCCAGATATGGGAGCGGCTTAAGCGTGGTTGCTCCAGGCGATGGTATATGGAGCACGAGCACGCTTCAAAACGAATATTATTCGGATAGTGGAACATCATTTGCCGCGCCTCAAGTTTCGGGCATAGCCGCATTGATGCTTTCTGTGAATCCGAATTTGTTGCAGTGGCAAGTACGGCAAATTATAGAATCAACTTGCACAAAGATAAATTCTTCAACTTATACATATTCATCTATACCCATTTATCCCAACGGCACGTGGAACGAACATGTAGGATACGGCTTGGTTAATGCTTATGCAGCGGTAGTTAGGGCAGCAGGTGGTCATAAAGTTGCTTTTGATGTAAACGGGGGATATACCATACAACCCCAAGACCAGTATATAATGCCAAATGCTTATGCCTCAGCCCCTGATAATCCTTTACGGTTAGGTTATACTTTTAGCGGTTGGTCTACCACCCCAAATGGCAATCCAATAAATTTTGCTACCTATCAAATCACTCATGACCAAACCCTTTATGCCAAATGGGTATACATACCTCCGGCATATTGTGTTGTCACTTATGCTATCTATAATTATTCGTCAAAAGATGTACAAACTACATTTAGATTAGAAGGTAAATTGAACGGGCAGGATGTTTTATTATTCCAGCAATACGTAGATTTTACAGTGTGGAATATTCATACTGGTTGGAATAATGAAGTGTATGGGACTCATACCTTATCGGCGCCGTTAGGCGTTGATATTACAGACCTTGTACTAAAGGTTTTTGATGGTACTGTAAAGGATCCTAGGACTAACACCCTCGCAACTGTAGAGATACAGGCACAGAATGCAGGATGGCCCGCCAGTGTTTTTTATTACAATGGCGCGTCTGCCAATTCGTCTATCACGCCGGATTTTACAACCTATCCCGGGAACAGTCCCCCTTTCTTAATTTATATACATTAAATTTATATTTAAAAGTTTAAAAAGATGAAAAGTATTAGTAAAAATCCGGTTATCAGGCAAAGGGCAATGGTAAGAAGTTCGTTTGCAGCGCTGTGTGGGGTGTTTGTGGTGTTTTTTGCGGCTGCGGGCTGTGGAGAACAAGAAGAGCCTTCTCTTGAGCCTGATATATGCGATTATATCTCTGGAAAAGCGAGTGTAAGTGAAAAAATAATCGAAGATGTTGTTACTACTCCCGGAGGGACATATTATGTAGTAAGAGTAAATGGAACCCTTTTTGCGATGTATCATGGTGAATTTTTCAAGGTTAATACAGAAATTTTAACTGTGCACTTAAAGTCTGAAATAGATGATATTCCCGAAGATTTAATTGTGATTAATTTCAATAGATCTGGCTCTTTCGATATTTCTGTTCCCGAAGGTTTTGATGTTGTTGTTTTTGTAACTTCCTTGAGACAGAGAAATATATTTGAACATATTGCTTATAGAGCCTTTGGACATTTTGTGAGCGATTGTAACAGTTAATAATATTAATAATATGAAAACGAAGTATATAAAAGTAAAGAATAGCATGAAAAGTATTAGTAAAAATCCTCTTGAGCGAGTGCAGGGCGGTGCAGTAGCGATGCTGCTGGGTATGGTATGTGTGGTGTTTTTTGTGGCTGCGGGCTGCGGAATGTTCGATAATGACGATGCAGGGAACGGCAAAAAAGTGATAACCCCGGATGGTTTGGAGCTATGGTTAGGGCGCGGCTGTGATTGCAAAGAAGAGTTGTATTATTACAGCCAGGGAGAGAAGCATTATTTTGACGACACTTTTCTGGATGAATGGTTGCATATTGGATTTTATCCTCATGTGCAGAACGCTGAAATAGTGGAGTTTATCGCTAAAACAGGTTTGTTCAAACCGGTGGATGCAGATAAAATCATGAGAGTTGAAAATAGGTTTCCTGGATTTCCAGAATTTGTAGAATGGGACCTGCCGTTTCATCTATACTATAGCGTGATATATGTTAACACTAAAGTACCTAAAACATGTACTCAGTTAAAAGATATTATTCTCGCAGTGGAAGAATCGTCCATTATTGCGTATGCTAACCTTGCATTTTGGTGGGAGTATGGCATAGAAAAAGCTCAAATAACATCGTTTTCGCCTTATTTTGACGTGATAGTAAAAGACAGAAATAATTTATCCGATTTATACGCAGTAGCGCAAGAAACGAAAACCACAATAATGGAAAGGTCAGAACATCTTGCATTTTCTTCCGGCTTCACACTTAGAGCAAACAAAGATTCAAAAGGTAACGCACTACAAATGGCAAATTATTTTGTAGAAACTGGAAAATTTAGACATGCAGATGCGCAGTGGTTTATACGCACATATATTGTACTTGGTCGATAAGATAAAATAAAATATTTAAAACGTTAAACTTAAAATTAATAATTAATAGTCATGAAAACATCTTATTTTTTAACAGCAATAATTGTCCTTATAGCGACAATGTTTTCATTTTGTTCGTATCAATTAGATAGGGAAGAAGGCGGAAAGCAAGAAACCTCTACTGTAGAGGAGGTGGAAAGCCCTTATTACTATTATCAGTATAAGGATGGTGAGTATGTAAAGATATATCTTCGCATAAACACGAAGTATGCTACTTTGACGTTGAAAGAACCGCAAGTGCCCGATGACATTCTGCAACGAGGTATTACAGCCTCAGGTTTTTTAAGCAACGATACCAGATACTGGACAGAGTTAAGTATAGAGAAAGACTTAACAGACGAGCAATACTTTGAATTGCTGGCGGATATTAAGCGTCAAAACAAGGATGTCATTATTGGTCACTATTTCAGCAATTTAGACGGAACCAAAGCTGGCGGAACATGGCCAAACTTTGGATTAAAAATAAAACAAGCAGGCGATATGGTATTAATGGAGCAAATGGCAGAGAAATACGGTTGCGTTATCTCTGACCATAACCACTATGATCATAGTGTGTACGAAATAAGCGTCACCGAAGAGACGATACTTAATTCGATGGAAATTGCCAACGCTTTCTTTGAATCCGAATTATTTGATTGGGTAGCTTACAGCCTTTGTATATATTCGGATAAACCTGATTATTATTCAACGAAAATAATACACTAATCGTAACCTATTAAAAATAAACAGCCATGAAAAAGTATTTGTTAATTTTATCAGCCATAAATCCGGTTATCAGGGAAAGGGTAAAAGGCGTAGTTGCAGCGCTGTGTACGGTGTGCGTGATGTTTTCTGCGGCAGCTGGCTGTGGAAAACAAGAAAAAGAGATTCACTACGAAGCGATAGAAATACCTTATGTTGGATTTTCTGAAAGTCTGACTTCACGAATTCCGGGATTTTGGGAAAATATTGGTAAAGGAGAGATGTTTCTAATTAACAGTAACGAAGAATTGAATAAATTTATTCCTTCAAATGTTAAACATCCTGATATTGATTTTTCCAAACATTCATTGCTTTTGGCATGCGGTATGACCAGCAATATGATTTATGAAAAAAGTATCAATAGTTTATTGCTATTTTCAACTAACAAATATAAATTGCACGTTAAAATAGAATTAACTTTATCTTATGGAGTGGATTACTGGAATTTTGCGCTTATCACTGATAAAATTAGCAATAATAATAATGTTAGCGTTAACGTAACTTTTAATTAATAATTAATTAATAAAAAGAAAACCATGAAAACGAAGTATATAAAAATAAAATAAATAAAAATAAATAAATAAATAAATAAATAATAATAATAATAATAAATAAATAAAATAGTATGAATACATTAAATTTGAAATCCTTATTTTTGACAGCGTTAATCGCTATGAGTTCTTTTGCCTTTTGTTTTGGTCAGGTAAAGGAAATTGAGTTGAATTCGCCCGACGGGTTGTTGTCTATCACTTTCGGTACTTTAGAAAATCGTCAGGCATCAGGGGGCGGTCAGGGTGGCGCCAATGCACCTGTTACCGAACGTTTGGTCTACGAGGTAAAGTTCAAGGGCAACCAGGTTATGAATCCTTCAGCTATGGGTTTAGAGTTGGAAAGCGGACGTGTTTTGGGCGAGAATGTCAGAATCGTTTCACATCGGTTTTCTGAGGGTGTAGACGATTACAAGCTTATAACGGGTCGCACTTCTTCGGTCTATGAAAAGTACAACTCCGTTGTATTTGAAGTTGTAGAAGAGCGTTTTGGCTCTCGCACTATGCACATCGAAGCCCGTGCATACAATGATGCTGTTGCTTTTCGTTATTTAGTCCCCGAGCAGCCCACTTTGATGGAGTACCGTCTTCGAAGCGAAAAGACTGAGTATCGTTTGTCGCGAGACGCTATGGCTTATGCGTTGATTTTACCCAATTTCCGTTCGGGCTACGAGAGCGAATACCACCGTGTTCCTGTCAGCGGTTTGTCTAATCAGGGGGGCGTTGCAAGTTATTATCTTGTAGGTATGCCCTTAGTGTTGGAGATGTATGGAGTAGGCTGGGTTGCGATTATCGAATCGGATATTGAGGGCAATTCTGCCACTTATTTGCGCAATCCTACCGGTTCTTGGACTGGTCACTGGTTCGAATCTGTTATGTCTCCAAGCCTGAGAGAGAACGAATTGCCTGTAATCAATTCCTTGCCTCACAAAACAGCCTGGCGTATCATTATGGTACATTCCGAGCCAACGCATTTCATGGTTTCCAACACTTTGACCAATCTAAATCCTGATAACCGTATCGAAGATACTTCTTGGATCAGGTCGGGTAAATCGTCGTGGGATTGGTGGAACGGCAGTTTGAATCAGGATGGCGAGCGGTCGTATACCACTGAAACGATGAAGTACTATGTTGATTTCGCAGCCGAGTCGGGCTTTGAGTTTATGACCATTGACGCCGGCTGGAGTGGAAGCGACATCACCATTTGTCGCGACAATGTAAATGTTCCCGAGGTTGTTGCTTATGCCAAGTCTAAGGGGGTTGACGTCTTTATTTGGGTTGGCGGCACAAATACCTGGCGTATGATGGACGAGGCTTTCCCTGTTTTTGAAGAATGGGGCGTTGCAGGCTTGAAGATTGATTTTATCTTGCGCGACGACCAAGCCGGCATTGATTATTATTACAGGGTTGCCGAAAAAGCTGCAAAGCATAAGCTTTTGGTTGATTATCACGGCTCTACAAAGCCCTGGGGCTTGCAGCGAACATATCCTAATGTGGTTGGTTTTGAGGCTATTCTGGGCATGGAGAACTCATTAGTGGGAGTTCGCGATAATCCGTCGAACAGGATAGTACAAGCTTTTACGCGAATGATAGGCGGATTGATGGACTACACTCCCGGAGCGTTCGAAAACGTGACGCGGGAGGAATTTGTGGCTCGCCATCACAAACCTATGGTTGTGGGAACCAGAGCTCAGCATCTGGCTTTGTATGTGATATACGAATCGCCGTATCACATGGTCTCCGATTGGCCCGAAAGATATACGAACGACCCGTCGTTCGAATGGATTAAGAAAGTTCCTTCAAGCTGGGATAAATCGGTAGTTTTGAACGGATACCCGGGCGAATATCTTACCATCGCCCGAAAGCGCGGAGATGATTGGTATCTTGGCGCAATGACGGATTGGACGCCGCGCCAGTTTGATATTTCTTTAGATTTTCTTGAACCCGGAAATTACATCGCCGAAATATACGCCGATGCGCCCGACGCCGATAAATTTCCCAAGAAGGTAAATATCAGGACAATGAGAGTTACGCCGGCAAACCGTTTCAGGATTGACATGGTATCGGGAGGAGGCGTTGCAGTACATTTTAAAAAAGTAAATTAATTGAGCTATGAAAACGAGTTTTTTGTTTATATTTTTGATGCTTGTGTTCCTTCCCGTTTTTGGGATGGACAATAATTATGACGTCATTTCTCCCAACGGGGCATTGAAAATCAGGATAAGCGTATCCGAGGAGATACATTATGAGGTCTTTCATAACGACGTAGCCCTGATAGTTCCCTCTAAAATAGCAATTATTTTGGAAGACGGACGGGTTGTCGGGAAAGACGCTACAATTAAGAACACTGAAAGTAAATCTGTCAGCGAAACAATACCAACATTGTATGGTATCAAACAGAGCGCACCGTTGGACGACACGTATAATGAACTGATAATTAATTTCGAAGAAGATTATTCGTTGATTGTCAGGGCTTACGATGAGGGTGTGGCTTACCGGTTTGCAACAAGGTTTGAGGGCGAAGTTATCGTACAAACCGAAGAGGCAAATTTCAATTTTGCCAGCAATCCTACCGTTTGGTTTTCGCAAGGTGACGAAAATATGCGGTCGTGGGAACGAAGTTATCAGTTCTACAATTCTATCAGCGTAATTAATCCGCTAATATTTTCTGTAACTCCGGCAATGTTTTCATATCCTGCGGGTCTACGCGTAGTTATTGCCGAGTCAGACCAGTTAGATTATCCCGGAATGTACATAGAGCGCAGCGGCGACAATAGCATGAGGGGAAAATGGGCGCAATACCCAAAAACTGTTACCGACCCAAATAATATGTACGCATATCAAAGGGTTACAGAAAGGTATGATTATTTGGCGGTTACACGCGGCGAACGTACATATCCATGGCGGGTAGTTATTGTTTCAACGCAAGATAAGGATTTATTGACTAACGAGCTGATTTTTAAGTTGGCAGAGCCTCAAAGGATCACTAATACCGACTGGATAAAACCCGGAAAGAGCGTTTGGGAATGGTGGCACGACGGTATCCTGGAGGGAGTAGCATTTCCTGCGGGACGCCACAATTTCGATTTATACAAATTCTACATCGATTTTGCGGCTGATTTTGGTATCGAATATATCACTTTAGACGCCAATTATGACGCCAATTATGTGCAGCAGATTTGTCAATATGCTAATTCATTGGGCGTTGGGGTATTTATTTGGGATTATATTAATTTGCCGGTATGGAACCCCAATCGTATAAATACATTGAAAAATTGGGGCGCTGTGGGTATAAAAGTCGATTTGATAGAGCGCGACGACCAAATAGCTATGAACTGGATAGAAAAATTAGCGCAAGACTGCGCTGATAGGGAAATGATGTTGAACTTTCACGGAAATCCAAAACCATCGGGGCTAAACCGTACGTATCCCAACATATTAACATTTGAAGCTGTGCGTGGAAATGAATGTAATAAATGGGATAACACAGCAAACCCCGACTATCGTATGCAGTTCATTTTCATCAGAATGTTAGCCGGTCCCCTTGATTATACTCCGGGCTCTATGCGTCAGGTGCGCAGGTCTGATTTTACCCCTGTCGATCCGGGAGTTCCCAGCAGCACTGGAACCCGTTCTAACGAAATGGCGATGTATGTGATGTTTGACCAGCCGCTCGCATATTTGTGCGACACCCCGATAGAGTATCGGAAATATCCCGATATAGTTAGATTTTTATCAAACGTACCCTCAGTGTGGGACCAAACACTGCCCCTTGAAGCCGAAGTAGGACAATATGCAGTTGTGGCAAGAAGAGACGGCGACGAGTGGTATGTTGGAGCAATGACAAACTGGACGGCAAGAACGGTAGAGGTTGATTTTTCGTTTCTGCCAGAAGGGAAAACGTTCGTGGCAGATATTTTGAGAGACAATGAAGACACGACAAGCGACCCAAAGAGATATACAAGCGAAATGATTGAGGTTACAAGTCAGTCAAAATTGTCTTTCCAGTTGGCTACCGGAGGCGGAGCGGTTATGAGACTGTATGAAGGCGAAATAACAACAGGTTTAATAGACCTGCCGGTAACAAGACCGGAAATTGATATCGTTTTCAGTAAAGACCTCAACCTGCAAATGTTTAGCATACAGTCAGAAATGGAATTTGACACTATTACCGTGTATGACGTTAAGGGCTCTATGAAGTTGCAAAGACCATACGACAAGAGAACAAATGTCCAACAGGTTAATATAAGCGCTTTGAGCGAGGGAATATACATAGTCCACCTTGCAGGCAAAGCCGGTGGTTACGCGTTGAAATTTTTTAAATAGGATGAATGTATAATTTATTTTTTAATATTAGTAGTTTTTTAGTTTTTAATGTTTTATAATTTTTTTAACAACAGTATCAATATGAATAGAAGTAGTTTTTTGATTATCGTTATTTTGCTGTTTGCGTGTAATATTATCATGCAGGCGCAGGTAACCGTAACGGGGCGCGTTACTGACTTGTTCACTAATGACCCGTTACCCGGAGTAACAGTTTACCAGCAAGGTATAATCCAGACAGGCACTGTTACTGACCACGATGGAAATTATTCCATTACGGTATCTGCAGACGCTACCCTTATATTTACCTTTATCGGGTATAATGCAGTTAGTATTCCTGTTCAGGACAGAACAAGAATAGATGTGCAGATGGAGGAGGTGGCTGCAGAAATCGACGAGGTAGTAGTAGTCGGTATAGCCATGCGGAGGTCTGAACTCACCGGAGCTGTAGGAACCATTACAAGCGAACGTCTCAACGAAAAGCCTGTAACTACCATTAATACCGCATTGCAGGGACGCGTGGCAGGCGTGCACGTTTCAGGGGATCCCAGACCTGGTGAAGATCCAAGTATTAATATTCGCGGTCGAAATTCCATCCAATATGGCACTAATCCTATTTATGTGGTGGATGGTATCGTCATGACCAACGGCTTTAACATGGTTAACGTTAATGACGTTGCTTCAATCGACATCCTGAAAGACGCATCAGCTACAGCATTGTACGGCTCGCGTGGCGCTAATGGAGTGGTAGTTATCATAACCAAAAAAGGTACAAGAGGCGGAAGGATTTCATACGACGGATGGGCATGATGGGAAAGATTCAGTAATGAACTACCCAGAATGAAGGCGCACGAAATTTACGACCTGCGGATAGACGCTTATGCGAACTACTATATGGACCAGAACCCCGGAGCTGACCGACAAGCGTATGTTAATACTATCAGGTCTCGCGGTCCTGACGCTATTTTTCAACCCTACGAGTTCGACGCCTTGGAAAGAGGGCATAGCTACGACTGGATACCGGAGGTAACACGAGGTGGATTCCAGCAAAACCATGCACTTAGTTTCTCAGGCGCTAACGATACCGGCAATTATTTTGTCAGTTTTGGTTATCACCAACAGGAAGGGTTAGTAAAAAATTCGGATAATACCAGATACACCGGAAGAGTAAACCTTGAGCAGCAAGTACGACCTTGGTTAAGAGTAGGCACAAACACGTCTTTTTCGCGTTTAAAGACTAACATTGCCGATTCGAGCGTGTGGGGACAGGCTTTTGGAGCAAATCCAATGTTGGCGCCTAACGATGATAGACCGACTATCGGGTGGGGGTCTAATTTTCAAAACAGCTCTCACAATCCAATTATGCTGCTTGATGTTGATGACGTGCGTTATCAGAACAGGATTTTTACAACCAACTTTATTACAATCATGCCGGTTTCATCAATAAATTTACGAGCCGCTTATTCTTTGGATTACCGAAATCAAAAACAGTTCGTTTATTATCCAAAAGAGGGACCACATTCATTGCAAAATAACTTGGACGGTCACGCAAGGCATCAGAGAAACGAGTGGCTTAACTGGCAGTTGGATATTTCAGCCACCTACAACAAGATATTTGCGCAAAGGCACAGGCTGACCGCTTATGTTGCGTTCAACGCTTCAGAAAATAACGAGGAATGGACAGCCGCCCGTGCACAAAATATGCCAACAGATGAATTTACTTATTTTTATCTTAATCCGGCTCTGCTGTCGCCAACAGGCTTTCCTCAGTCCGATTTTCAATCCAGCGCTCTTGCTGCCTTCATGCAACGTATAAATTATTCGTATGCAAATAAATACTATGCTACGCTTACTTTTCGTCAGGAAGGCTCATCAAGAATTGCTGAAGACCATCGATGGGGTTTTTTTCCGGCATTGGCGCTTAGATGGGTAGTCTCCGAAGAAAGTTTTCTTCAGAACATAGACGTAATAGACCAACTGAGTCTCAGAGGCGGCTACGGAATTGTCGGAAACCAAAACATTCCACTGTACGCATACATGACACTATATCGCGCAAATGTGAGCGGAGGACAGGTTTCATATCAGTCTACAGGCAGATTAGGTAATCCTAACCTGAAATGGGAACAGCAAAAACAACTCAATTTCGGATTGGATATGACCCTGTTTAACAATCGCCTTTCGTTGACCGCAGACTATTTTAATATCAACAACGATGAACTGTTGATGCGTAGAACATTATCTCCAATGACGGGTTTTAGCGAATCAATAGCTAACGTAGGAGCTATGACCAATAAAGGATTTGAAGTGACAGCTAATGTCAGCTTAATAAGCAATAGCGATTTTAATTGGAACGTGAGCGCAAACATTTCGCACACTAAAAACGTAGTCACAAAATTATTTGAAGGCGTTGATGCTGTGTGGAGCGTTGGTGGTTGGAACCAAGCTGATATTCAGCGAACAGGGAACTTGTTCGTTGGCGAGTCTGTCAACAATATTTTTGTATATAAATTCGATAAAATATTGCAGGAAAGCGATATGGATAGAATTTCGGGTATGAACACAAATAGGGTGTTACGTCCCGGAGATATTATGGTTGTAGACCTATTTGAGGACGGCGAACTTGACCACAGAGACCGGCATGTAGTCGGCAGTACTGACCCAAAGTTCTTTGGCGGCTTTTCAACTGACCTGAATTATCGCGGTATTGGATTAAACTTGATTTTCACTTATTCACAAGGTTTAAAAAGACTAAGCGGGCAATATGAAGGAATGGTCAACAGTTCCGGCATGTCTGTAGCCCACACAGACCTGTTGAACCGCTGGACGCCACAAAATACCAATTCGAATATACCACGAGCCTACTCGGGAGGCGGTCGTTTTAGTTTTGGCGAAACCGACTGGGGAGTGCAGGATGCTTCATTTTTAAGACTGTCAGTAATAACGCTGTCATACGATTTGCCTAAGAACTTGATTTCAAGGATAGGTCTTGCAAATGCACAAGTATACCTTACCGGAAACAATGTCTTTTGCATAACTAATTTTAAGGGTTACGACCCCGAAGGAAGAGATGATTATCCTACATATCAAATGTTAGTAACAGGGATAAGATTTGATTTTTAAACTATATATTTTTCATTAACAAATAACACATTATATATATCATGAATACCAGGAATATATTAATATTATTATCAGCGCTTTTAATCAGCGCTTCGGCTTGTACCGACTTTTTAGACCATCCCCCCAAAACCGCATTAACGCAGGAAGGCTTATACGCCGATTTAGATAACGTTGAACTTGCTGTTATTGGATTTATGGGCAGAGTAAGAAACACCCGTGTTGAAAGGGATTATTGCATTTTTCACTTGGGCACCGACGAGGGACAACAAGGTGAATATCAGGTAATGACTAATGCAGACCAAGCCGCCATGGATTATTACAATACCCGAATGGCTGCCGACAATGCAACGCTTTTTAGGCAATGGAGCGACCAAAGATGGCCCGTACTTGCTCAATTAATGCAAACAGCATACTCGCTCGAAAATTATTCAGGAGACGAGGCGGACAGAGCAAATCAATTGTTAGGCGAAGTTTGCTTTTGGCGAGCAATGGTGACTTTCGAACTATGTCAATACTGGGGCGATATCCCTATATTAGACATGAACCAGTTGCCATTCCATGGGACAGCGCGCAGACCGGTTAAGGATGTTTACGAGTTCATAATTTCCGATTTGGAAAGGGCTGAAAGGTATCTTCCTCCCACGCAAACCAACCGAGCCAGACCAACATCGGGCATCGCAACGGCATTGCTGGGTAAAGTATACTTATATGCATGGGAAGAATCGGACATAAGAGATTATGCTAAGGCGCTGACATACTTCGAACAACTTACAGCGTCAGGCTCAAGATATTCGTTAGTTGCAAATTATGCCGATTTGTTTGATAACTCAAGGTCAACATTCGTGCAAAACTCTACCGAATCAATATATGAGTTCCAATTTGATGTCAGACAGCCTTTTGGCAATGGTCCCCGAGCCGGAATACAATGGCAAACAGGCTCCCGACCGGCTTCAGGCTGGGGTGGAAACTGCGTATTTGGCGGTTACGATTTACTTATGCCAACACGATATTACTTCAGCATGGCTAACGAAGGCGGAGTATGGGAAGAAGGCGATTTGCGAAAAGATGTAAGCATAAGGTATGATTTCGTATGGACAAATCCGGTTACAGGTACCACACATTACCCAATTCTTGACCCATTATTCGGCTTAGACCAATTAGACCCACATTCTAAAAAATTTGAAGACCACAGAATAGACGGTCACGATAGTTTTTGGGCGTCGGGAAAGAACGTATTTTATATCCGTTTGGCTGATATTTGGCTCTGTCAGGCTGAATGTTTGAACGAACTCGGTAGAACGCCGGAGGCAGTAGCTATCGTTAACGACAGAATACGTGCACGCGCCTGGGGAGGTACACTGCCCGCAGAAAGGGCATGGAACCCGGGTATGTCGCAAAGTCAGTTCAGAACGATGATACTTGACGAACGTATGCGCGAACTTGGAATGGAAGGCTGGAGACGAATGGACCTGATACGTACCGGAACATTTGTTGAGCTGATTAGGGAACGCAACAGATGGGCAGGAGAAGCAGATGCAATTAAGGAACACCACATGAAATTTCCTATCCCGCTAAGAGAAATTCAGGAAAATGATGATATCTCTGCAAATGACCAAAATCCCGGATACAACTAAAATTGATTAGTAATAAGAGCCATAATAATTATTGGCGCTGACAATAATTTTATGGCTCTATTTTACACAATATAGCATTAAAATTTTAGTTTAAGTAAAATATATATGTAATAATTAAAATTAAAAAAATGAATTTAAAAAAAATTGTATGTATTTTTTTGGTAGTGACGGCTACCATTCAGGTTTCAGCCCAGAATAATCCTATTCGTGTTGGCGCCGACGGAAGAAGTTGGGACATAATTACCCGTACATCCAGTTATCGTATTGCGGTAAATAATAATGGCGACGTAAGGTCAGCCTTCTACGGCAACAAACTCAACTTGGAAAGAGCCGGAGGCATAGTAGCGCCCGAAGTCCAACTGCGTGGAGGCAGCATGACATATATGGAACGTTGGAACCTTGTTTTGCCTATGATAGAGGTCGTTTTTCCGGATGGAGTTCGCGAAATAGAACTCACGTATAAATCGTCTGAAATTATTGAAGTAGACGGTTATCCGACGCTAAAAATAGTTCAAAACGATAAGTTTTATCCGTTTGAAGTATCCTCTTTTGTCCGTGTATTGCCCGAATACGATATGATAGAGAAATGGGTGGAAGTAACAAATAACTTTACCGGCAGAAGAGGCGGCGACATCAGAATTGAAAATCTGCAGTCGGGCTCAGTTTTTCTTCCTAAAGACGCTTACGAGGTAACTCATTTTTCGGGCATCTGGGGCTTCGAATTTATGCCGCAAACAACAAAACTCACGCAAGGAACAAAATCTTTGCAGGTGAAGGATTTTAAATCATACGGCTCCTCATCGTTCATGGTGCGTCCCGAAGGAGAAAATGACATATTTTCCGGAAAAGTGTGGTTTGGCTCTCTGAGCTACAGCGGCAACTGGCGCGTGGATTTCGAAAAGTTCTTAACCGGCACAGTCCAGATTATTGGCGGTATGAACTTCTGGGACCAGGAAGTGATACTGAAACCACAACAGAAATTTGAAAGTCCGCGAATGTTGTTTGGCTACACCGAACAAGGACCTGAAGGCGTTAGTTTGAACCTTTCATCTTATATCAGAGAAAAATTGTTGCCTCCGTCGCATCGCGACAAAATAAGACCGGTGCTCTACAACAGTTGGTATGCCACGTATTTCGACGTAAACGAAGAGCATCAGTTAGCATTAGCCCAGGTAGCAAAAGAAATAGGCGTGGAAATGTTTGTTATTGACGACGGCTGGTTCAAAGGGCGCGTGAACGACAGAGCCGGATTGGGCGATTGGACTGTAGACCTGAACAAGTTCCCAAGCGGTCTGAAACCAATGATAGATAAAATAAATGCAATGGGATTAGATTTTGGTATATGGATAGAACCTGAAATGGTTAATCCCGACAGCGACCTTTATCGCAATCATCCCGACTGGGTTTTTCACTTCCCCAACCGCCAACGCCACGAACATCGCAACCAATTGATACTTAACCTCGCCCGCGAAGACGTGTATCAATATCTCTACAAGTATTTTTACGATTTGCTTAAGGAAAACAACATTAAGTTCATAAAGTGGGATATGAACAAACAGTTGACAAACCCGGGCTTTCCGTCTGCGCCCACAGAAGAACAGCGTGCTGTAAGGATAAAATACGTTGAAAACCTGTATCGTTTGGTAGAAAATCTGCGACGGGAGTTCCCCGACGTCTGGTTTGAAAATTGCTCCAGCGGCGGCGGACGCATAGATTTAGGCATGATGTCGCGTTTCGACTTCAACTGGGTTAGCGACAATACAGACCCCATAGACCGTGTTTTTCTGCACGACGCATATCTCAGGCTTTTCCCTGCCAACACTATGATTTCATGGGTCACGCACGAAGACTGGCGCAGAATGAACCCGTCGTTAGAATTTAAATTTGACGTAAGTATGGCAGGCGTTTTAGGCGTAGGCTACGACATTACCACATGGAACGACGAGCAAAAGAAAATCGCAACAGAAAAAATCGCTCAGTACAAAACGATACGCGAAACAGTGCAAAAAGGCGATGCATACAGGTTAGCTTCACCGTTCGACGAAAACCGTAGCGTAATACAGTATGTTGATAAAAACAAACGGAAAGCGTTGATTTTTGTCTACAACACAGCAGAGTATCTCCACAACCTTGTAATGGAAAATGAACGCGCCCCCGAAGTGAAATTAAGAGGACTGTCGCCCGATATGCGATACAGAATAGATGATTTCAGGGAAACATTTACAGGAAGATACCTGATGGAAGTTGGAATTAATATCCCGTTAAGGGGAGGTTTTAAAAGTAAAATATATACAGTAGAAGCAGTTGAATAGATATAAGAATTTAAAAATTAATAATTTATAAACAATATAATAATAAAACAATGAACAAGAATATTTTTTCAGTATTAGCTGTAGCTGCATTTTTGACGGCTACACTATCATCCTGCGAGGATGAAACAGTTATTTCAGGAGTTAAGTTAGACAGGAACGCGCATACAATTGTTGTTGAAACCGGCTTTACTCTGACGGCAACCACTACGCCTTCGGGCGCCAATAACGATTTAAGATGGTTGAGCAACAGACCCATTGTGGCTGATGTTGACGATAACGGAAATGTGACAAGCTTTAGCGTCGGCGAAACAACCATTTTCGTTATTGCAGCCGATGGCGTCAGAGACTCATGCGTAGTTACGGTGAGAGGCAAACCCGCATCAAGTGTAGCTGTAAGCAGACAATCGCTACCACTTAAAATTGGCGAAATACAGGTCTTGACTGCCACAGTGGAGCCCGAACTTGCTGACAACAAGAACGTAACGTGGTCAAGCTCACCGCCTGGAATAGTAATAGTAGAAGACGGAGTAGTGAGAGCTATTGCACACGGCACAGCCACTGTTACCGCTACAACAGTAGATGGTGGACTTACGGATAATTGCGTGGTTAGCGTTGAAAATGTTTACTTTAACCTTATAGCAAATCCGGGCTTCGAAGACCCGGACGGCACAAATGCAGCGCTTACAGGATGGAACGTAGTGTCGGCAAACTGGTTTACTGCTTTCTATGCCAACGACCCGTTAGGACCGGGCATCGCGGCAGGGAGTTCGGATAGAATAGGGCTGCCTAATAATGAAGGCTTTTTCTTAACCGGAAACGGCAACTATTTCCATACGCATAGAATAGGAAATTGGTGCGGAAGATTACCCGGAAACACTGCATCGGGAATATTTCAGAACGTAGATGTTTTACCCGGCGCAAAATACCGGTTCAGCGCACTCATTGGTATGAGATGTAATGACGATGTTACGACCCTAAGGGATTGGGAAACAGTGAAATTCCTCTCTGCCGATGATGGCTTGACTGTTTATCATGAAATACCAATACCTTTAAATGACGTTTTCATGCATAATAACAGACCAACGATTGTGGAAAGAGTAGAAGGAACGGTCGAAATACCGGCTAATGTTACAAGTATACGTATTTTGCTTGACCAACGAAACTTTAATATTGTTAATGAAGATCCTGACACATATCTCAGGGCTCCTTTGATGCTTGTAGACGATTTTTTCTTCAATTGGATTTCCGATTAACAGACAATTTGCAATGAACAGATTTTTGTGTATATTTTTGGTTGCAACGGCGATTTTTATTGGCGCATGCCAATCTGACAGGCAAAAACCAAACCTGTCGCTGTGGTATCAACAGCCTGCCAATGAATGGATGGAGGCTACGCCCATTGGAAACGGACGACTCGGTGCAATGGTCTACGGCGGAGTATCAATTGATAAATTGGCTCTCAACGAAGTAACCGTGTGGTCAGGACAACCTGAAGTCTTACGCGAAATAAGAACTGATGGTAAAGAACGATTAGCTGCCGTGCGAAAATTGTTCTTTGAAGGCGACTATGAAGAAGGTAGCAACTTGGCAGCAAGAAATTTGACCGTCAGATCGCGTACATTTGGCTCGCACGTCCCCATTGGAGATATGGTGATAGACTTCGGTAAAGACGAAACAAAAATCAGCGAATACAAGCGCGAACTAAACCTGGAAGACGCAATAACAAGGGTTTCATACAAGTTGGACGGAACAACTTATTTTCGCGAATATCTTAGCTCAAATCCTGATAATGTTATGGCGGTCAAGCTATATGCCAATAAAAAAGGCAAGTTGAACTTCGAGCTCGGTATGGCTATGACGCGAAATCTTGATAGCGTTGTATTTAAGGCTAATGGCAACAGCCTTGAGTTCACAGGAAAGGTGTATTTTCCAAGATTCGGACGCGGTGGCGTAAGGTATGCAGGCAAAATAAATGTGACAACGACTGGCGGCGTCATACAGGCAAATGATACAACGCTGACAATAACCGGCGCAGACCAGGCTGTGTTGATGATTGATGTTCGCACCGATTATGACAACCCCGAATATCAATCCGTATGTCGTGAAACAGTTGAAAAAGCCGTTCTTTCCGGTTTTGAAAATGTAAAAAAGAACCATGTAGCAGATTACAGGCAATTGTTTGACAGAGTAGATATTTCATTAGGAAACAGCCATGCAGACAAGCTGCCCGTCGATAAGCGTTGGCAGCTTGTCAGGGCAGGGCATGAAGACCCGGGCTTGGACGCTCTTTTCTTCCAATACGGTCGTTATCTGCTTATCGCCTCATCGCGCGAAAACTCGCCGTTGCCATCTAATCTGCAAGGAATATGGAACGACAACCTGGCGTGCAATATGGGATGGACGTGCGACTATCATTTAGACATAAATATCCAGCAAAATTACTGGCTTTCCAATATAACCAACCTGCACGAGTGTAATGCGCCCCTGTTTAGGTATATTCAATTTCTGTCTGAACAAGGCGCCCGCATGACCACGGATATTTACGGCAGCCCCGGCTGGACGGCAAATACAGTAGCCAACGCATGGGGATACGCAGCGCCATCGAATATTTACTGGGGATTGTTTCCTACCGGAGGCGCATGGATAGCATCGCATCTGTGGACGCACTACGAATATACAAAGGATAAAGAGTTCCTGGAAAAAACAGCCTACCCGATACTCAAAGGAGCTGCCGATTTTTTCTTGGACTACATGACCGAACTGCCCGGTACCGGATACTTAGTGACCGGTCCAAGTATTTCTCCCGAAAATTCGTTCCGCCACAACGGTAAACAATACACTTTGTCTATGATGCCAACCTGCGACCGCGTCTTAGTGTACGAAACATACATGTCGTGCATCAGAGCCTCAGAAATATTGGGTATAGATGCAGACTTCCGCGAGGAGCTAAAGGAAGCCCTAAAAAGATTTCCGCCCTTAAAAATAGGACAGAACGGCGCTTTACAGGAGTGGTTGGAAGACTTTGAAGAGGCTGAACCGCATCATCGTCACACAACGCATCTGTTAGCCTTGTATCCGTTTTCGCAGATTTCGATAGTTCACACCCCTGAATTAGCCGAAGCAGCGCGCAAAACTATTGAAGCGCGATTGAGCGCGCCCGGATGGGAAGATGTGGAATGGAGCCGCGCAAACATGATTAATTTCTATGCCCGTTTGAAAGATGCACAAAAAGCGTATGAAAGTTGTGCAATACTGCTCAACACATTCACACGCGAAAATCTGCTTACTATATCCCCTGAAGGAATTGCAGGAGCGCCATGGGATATTTTCATAATAGACGGAAATGGCGCTGGAACGGCAGGAATAGCCGAAATGCTGATACAAAACCATAACGGATATATTGAATTTATTCCGGCGCTTCCAAAGCAATGGCACACCGGACATTTCAATGGACTTTGCGTGAAGGGAGCAGCTGAAACAAACGCAAAATGGAAGGATGGTAAACTCACAAATGCTGTTGTTAAAGCTGTAGTAGACGGAGATTTTGCAGTGAAACTGCCTGAAAAAAACGCGCAAATATTTTTTAATGGAAAACGGATGAAATCAAACATTGGGAACGATGACATCCTTATTTTATCAATGAAGAAAGATGATGTGTGGGAAATCAGGTATTAACAGCATAACGAAAGAAGAACGTCTTTGCTGTAACGGCAAAGACGTTATCCTCTTTCGGATTACAGACAAATCAGGTGCATACGCGGAAGTGACGAACTATGGCGCTACACTCGTATCAGTTTGTGTACCCGACAAAGACGGGAACATGGAAAATATTGTACTCAACTATCCGAATATCAGCGAGTACCTCACTGATACATGCTATCTTGGCAGTACGATTGGTCGCTTTGCCAATCGTATTGCTAATGCGCAATTCAAATTGAACGGAAAGACCTACGGTTTGGACAAGAACGACGGGGAAAACAGCAACCACAGCGGTTACTCAGGATTTCATCAAAAAATATTTGAAGCCGAAATTCGAGAAGACGTATTGGCGTTGCGCACGCACAGCCCCGATGGTGAAGGCGGTTTTCCGGGAAATATGGAGGTTGAAATACATTTTTCGTTCCAAAACAATATCCTGACAATTAAATATATAGCCCAGTCGGATACTGAAACAGTGTTCAATCCTACGTGTCACGCATATTTTAACCTTTCATCGGGACGTAAAAAATCTGTTCTGCAACACGAACTGAAAATAAACAGCGCTGAATACCTCGAAACAGACAATAATTTCCTCCCTACCGGAAAAATTATGCCCGTTGCCGGAGCTTTTGACTTTACTCAATATCGCTCAATAGGAGAAATGGCAACAAAAAAACAGGATGTTTTGAAAGGGTTTAATACATGTTTTCCCATCCCTGACAACGGCAAACCAAGACCAATGGCTTCTGTCAAAGAATTGACGTCAGGTCGCGCTATGACGGTTAGCTCCGACATGCCCGGTATACTGCTGTATACAGGCGATTACCTGTGCGGAAACCATGCTCCTTTTGACGGTTTGTGTCTTGAAGCGCAGTTTTACCCCGATGCTCCTAACCAAAAACATTTTCCCGAATGTACAATTAAACCGGGAACACAATATGAACATATAATTTTAATATCATTTAATTTAATTTAGTATCATGAAAATCAGATTATTTTATATCGTATGTCTGTGTATCACATTATTAATAAATACACACGGACAAACCACAATTGAGATTTCTACCGACCACACAAGCCTTATTTATCGCGTTGGTAGAAACGACAACCGCCTGTATCAGATTTATTTAGGGCAAAAACTAAACCACAGTGAAGATTTTTCTCACTTGCAAAATCTCGGTGAGGCGTATATAACAAACGGAATGGAAGATTATTTTGACCCGGCTATCCGTGTGTTGAATAATGACGGAAACCCGTCGTTACTGTTGAAGTATGTGTCGCATCAAACAAGACAGTTGCAGCCAAATGTGACCGAAACAATGGTTTTTCTGCAAGACGACAAGTATCCCTTTGACGTGAAGCTGTTCTTTATCGCCTACGAAAAGGAGAACATAATTAAGGCTTATACGGAAATTGTTCATCGCCAGAGACAACCTGTAACGCTGTATAATTATGCCTCGTCAATGCTTCACCTCAGCGCGACACAATATTTTCTTACCGATTTCACAGGAGATTGGGCGCGCGAGGTAAACATGACCGAAACACAGCTGACATTCGGCAAAAGAATGGTAGACTCAAAGTTAGGCAGCAGAGCCAATATGTTTTCAAGCCCGTTCTTTATGGTGGCTCTCAACGAAAAAGCACGCGAAAACGACGGAGAAATACTATTCGGAACAATAGGATGGACAGGAAATTTCAGATTTACTTTCGAGGTAGACCAAAACAACAAACTGAGAATTATTTCGGGAATAAATCCCTTTGCTTCAGAATATTCGCTGAAACCCAACGAACTGTTTCGCACTCCCGAATTTATTTTCGCATACAGCGCAGAAGGAAAAGGAAAGGCAAGTCGCGATTTTCACCGCTGGGCAAGGAAATATCAACTCAAAGACGGAGACAAATCACGCTTGACACTGCTTAATAACTGGGAAGCAACATATTTTGATTTCGACGAAGATAAATTGATAAATATTATGGACGAGGCAGTTAAATTAGGAGTAGATATGTTCTTGCTCGACGACGGATGGTTTGGAAACAAATATCCGCGCAGCAGCGATAGACAAGGACTTGGAGACTGGCAAGCAACAAGAGAAAAATTGCCCAACGGCGTAGGAAAACTCGTCGAAGAGGCAACAAAAAAAGGTATAAAGTTCGGAATATGGATAGAACCGGAAATGGTAAACCCCAGAAGCGAACTGTATGAGAAACATAAAGACTGGGTGATACATCTGCCAAACAGAGATGAATATTATTTCCGAAATCAAATGGTATTAGACCTGAGCAACCCCGAAGTACAGAACTATGTTTTCGGAATTGTAGACAACCTGATGACGCAGTATCCGGGCATCGCATATTTCAAGTGGGATGCAAACAGCCCAATAACAAATATTTATTCTCCATATCTAAAAGATAAGCAATCGCACTTGTATATAGAACATGTGCGCGGATTGTATGCTATCCTTGAGCGCGTAAAAAATAAATATCCAAATTTACCGATGATGCTTTGTGCCGGTGGCGGCGGACGCTCGGATTACGAGGTGTTGAAATACTTTACCGAGTTCTGGCCCAGCGACAATACCGACCCCGTAGAACGTATTTTTATTCAATGGGGATATTCACACTTCTTTCCCGTAAAAGCAATGGCTGCGCACGTAACAAGTTGGGGAAACCAATCGATAAAATTTCGTACTGACGTAGCGATGATGAACAAATTAGGGTTTGATATACGCGTAAACGAAATGACCCCGCAGGAACAGGAATTTTGCCGAAATGCCGTACAAAATTTCAAACGCTTGGAAAGCGTTATATTAGATGGAGATATGTATAGACTCATGTCGCCTTATGAAAGCGACCATGCGGCAATAATGTATGTGGAAGAAGGCGGAAAAAAAGCCGTATTGTTTGCCTTTGATATACATCCGCGCTACGGAATACAAAAACAACCTCTTAGGCTGTCAGGACTGAACCCGGATAAAAAGTACGAACTCAGAGAAATAAACCTGATGCCCGGAACAAACTCAAGAGCCGCCTACAACGGAAGAACGTATTCGGGCGACTATCTAATGAAAGCAGGTATTCCCGTGTTTGCAAACAGACATTTGGTCAGCCGTGTGGTAGAAATTGTTGAAGTAAATTGATATTATTAATTGTTTTTAGATTACCATTAAAGAGTATCTTCGTACTTTAAATAGACGAAGATACTCTGTATTTTTTATTTCCTTTTAACACGTCAAATGTATTTGCGCTCCCAGATGATTTACATCCATTTTCACAACTTTTTCCAGATATTCCTTTGCTTTACCTGCATCTCCCGTTCCGAGGTGTCCTAATCCCATCACATAGTAACAATGTATTTTGTTTCTACGGTTCAGGTCGTCGTCCCAGATTGCTAAATCGGGCAGTGAAACGGCAAAGTAGTCTATCCGGCAAACGTCGTTCAGGTGTTTTTCGCCGTGTTCGATAAGCTTGTTGAAACAGTTTTTTGCTTTTTCTTCCTTGCCTAATGCCCGCCATGCCAAACCCTGGTATAAAATTTTATCCGGTTGTGCGTCGTTGTAGAAGAACGCCTGTACGGGCTGTGTAGCGCCTCGCGTGGCTTTTTCGAAAAACCGGCGGGCGTTCACCTCATCTCCTGCGCCGCGACAGGCAATGCCCTTGTGGTAATCCACATCATTTTCTTCGAGTGTTGGCAATTTGCCTTCACCCAAGTTGTGCGGATATGCGTCTGTTTCGTGCAATAGCGTTAGCGCATCTGCATATTGCTTTTGGGCAATAGCCTTTTTTGCCAACATCAGGCGGCACAGCACATACTGTTCCGGCGCTTTTCCTTCGCCGCCTTCCCATGGATGAAACTTGCGTGCATCTATCAGCTCGCGCGCTTTTTCGTAGTCGCCCAATTGATTGTATAGCGTTATGCGTTCTATACACAGGTCGTCGCGCTGCTCCACTAACGGCAGGTGCTGCTCAAGGAACGCTAACCGCTCTGCGTGAGGGCGTCCCAACCTTTTATGTAGTTGGTCTAACTCCATCAGAACGCGCGAATCGGAACTGTCGAGCGCAAAAGCCTTTTCCAGCATTTCGCAGGCTTTGCTCTTTTCGTTGCATTTATTGTAATATGCCAACGACAGATTGCGTAAAACAGTAGGAAAACCGGCGTCTAACTTTGCCGAGCGCTCCCAGCATTCTATAGCTTCGGGATACTGGCGCGCAGCATACCAAAAGTTGCCAAGATAATATGGCGCCTTTGCATCGTTGGGGTTCAATTGCATAGCGTCTTTAAGTATGTTTACTTCCTCTATGCGATTAGGGAAGCAGCGGTCAGGCGACATTTTCGCAGCTTTAGCATAATAGTCTTTTGCCTTCGTCAAATTGCCGCTTTGCGAAGCAAAATATCCCAGAGCATAATAAACAATAGGATACGTGTTTGCGTCGCCGGCAATACATTGCGACAGGAAAATTTCTGCTTCCTCATACATGCCTGCCGTTGCAAAATCGATTGAGTACTCAATATAAGGATGTGGACGGTCGCCCATGATGTCGGTCATTTCCTTCAAAACTGAACTATCGCCTGAAAGCATATATTTTTCGAAACGGCACCCCATATTGAAACGGTCTATCTGTAATGATTCCTCTATCCATTTTAGCGCTTCTTCTTTTCGTCCTGCCTTCCGTAATGCCGATGCCTTCAATTGTCGCGCCTTATGGTTGTGCCAGTTTCGGATAAGGCTTCGTTCGGCTTTTTCAAGGGCTGCTTCCCAATTGCCTCTGCTACTTTCTATCTGCGCTAAAGAAAGATATGCGGGGTCTTGCCATGAGGCGTTCCATGCCGATTTAAAGAAGGCGTCAAAGGCTTCGTCGCGCCGGTTTTGCATGTTCAGACACCAGCCTGAATTGTAATACGGTTCGCCATCGTATGGATTGGGATTGCGCTCTGTCAGTGTGGCAATAGCCTTGCGAAAATGAGGTTCCGCTTTTGCAAACTGTCCGCGACGCATGTAATACAAACCGGCGGCATTGTTACAGCGAACATCGTCGGGCTCGCGACTCAACCCTTCCAAATAGTAATCCATGGGGTTGTAGGTTGCGTGACGGTATTGTTCGAGGTGTAATCCGGTCAGATACAATTGCTCTATAGAGGCAATATTTTTCGGGTCTTTTGCTGCCCGTGCGGGGTCGGGGGTTGCCTTTGTTTCCGGCTTTTTGGCGCGGTATGCCAATAGCAGAGCTCCGGTTGCAGTGTGAACTTCAAAAAGAAGGTCTTCGGGAAGAGCGCCTCCGGTTTTTGCCGTTGCCCTAAATGGTTGAGTTGGTGAAGTGTCAGCTGTTTCGCTAAGATAAACCTTTCCGCAAGCGTCTTTCAAAGTAACAAGCAAATTGTTGTATTCGCCTGTAGTGTAAAGAATTATTTGCGTGTCGCCATCTTTTGTTTCCACGTTCACAATAGCGTTCTTACCGGCATTCTTCACATATCCCACTTCAGAATACGGCATGAAATACTGTGTCCACGATTTCTCCTCGTAAGGTTGCAGCCACGAAAAGTCGGGCTGATTGTCGGTATAGACGCCGGTCATCAGTTCTATGTAGGGACCGTCCTCGTCTGTCAGGTTTCTGTCCCACGCCTGTCCGAAATCGCTGTTGCCCCATGTCCACTGTTTCTTTCCGGGCGACACGTGATGGTCGGCAACGTGTAAAAGTCCCGCGCGGACGTCTTCCTCGTATCCGCCCACAAAATCGTATTTAGACAATACTGCCATGTACGACGTTGGCACCGGAATATTTTTGTATTTGGATATATCTACTCCTGCCGAATAATCGTGCTTGTAGTACATGCCCGTAGCGATTGGAAAGTTTGAAACATCGCGTTTTCCATGGTCGAACACTGCGTGAACGTCGGGCGGAAACACCGAGTGGTAATGGTCATTGACAACCACAGCCGGATTTGCCCACCACAGGAACGTTTGCGGGAAGGGCGTACGGTTGTAGACACGCACTTTTATTTCGAGGTATGCCTTGCCGGGATGCAGCGTAAAGCCCTGCATCCCCTTTGTGCGAAACATGCGCTCTACTTCGTTACACCACACTGTTTTGCTACCGTCGGCATTTTCTTCCATAAAGCAATCGACAGGGAGGAAAGTGCTCGGGCGGTGGTGCTGGGGCCAATTGAACTCGATGCCACCCGAAATCCATGGACCGGTAAGCCCTACCAACGCCGGTTTGACGACCTGATTATAATACACAAAATGGCGGCGCTTCACCTTGTCGTAAGCCATTTGAACGCGACCGCCCAACTCGGGCAATACCATTATTTTGATGTATTCATTTTCGAGGAAAACGGCGCGATAGGGTTTGTCGTGCTTGTCATCGCCTATTTTTTCGACCACCGGATAAGGATACACCGAGCCGCTGCTTCCCTGATAAACACGTTTTTCAAGGAATATAGGATTCTTTTCCTCCTCCCCAACACTATAAGTTGGCAACATAATCGTCTCTTCCCACGCACGCACTTCTCCTTTTCCCGTTACAGTGGGGCTAATAAGATATTCTGTTATCTTTTCCATTACTAAACTAAATTATTAAATTAAATTAACTCCTATCTCTTATCTCTTAATAACTCTTTTTCTATTTCTTCCAATGATTTTCCTTTTGTTTCGGGCAGCATCATTTTGATAAATATGAAGCCCAGCACACAAATAATTCCATACAGCCAGAACGTTCCATACGCGCCCAATCCCTTGTTTAATAGCGGAAAAGTGTATGTCAGAACAAAACATGCTGTCCAAAGTGAAAATGTAGCTACAGCCATTGCCATGCCGCGAATACGGTTAGGAAATATTTCAGAAATCACTACCCACACCACAGGCGCCAGCGACATTGCGTAGCAGGCTATTGCAGCCACTACGAGACACAAGACAGCAATACCTGTTACCTGAAAATAATAACAGGTTCCCAATATTGCATATATGCATGTTAATCCGGCTGCACCAAAGAGCAACAATGCCCGCCGTCCCAGACGGTCAACGGCATACATCCCGACAAAAGTGAAAACAACATTGGTAACGCCGGTTATCACAATATTGAACAGGATATCCGAAACTCCGTATCCGGCTGCAGCAAATATTTCCTGGGCGTAGTTGAAAATCACGTTTATTCCGCACCATTGCTGGAAGGCAGCAATCACGATGCCGATAAGCAAAATTTTCGGCAAACGCCCTTCAAAGAGCATCCTGAAATCAACATTTTGCTCTTTTTGCCGGTCTTTTTGCACGGTCATTTTTATCTCAGTCACTTCTTTTTTAGCATATTCTATGCCTCCTATGCGAGAAAGAATAGATTCTGCCCGCTCGTAGTTCGTTCGTGTTGCTAACCATCTGGGGCTTTCAGGAATGAAAAAAAGCATAAAAAAGAACAACACTGAAAGTACGCCCTCTGCCCAAAACATCCATCGCCAGCCCATTTGACCGTTCCACGACGCCAATATGTCTTCTGTGGAGGCTACCGGCTGGGCAATCAACCAATTGACAACCTGCGCAGCAAGTATACCTATCACTATGGTCAACTGATTGATAGAAACGAAGCGTCCGCGCACCCGTGCTGGCGACACCTCGGCGATGTACATGGGAGAAAGGTTAGACGCGATGCCAATCCCCACGCCACCCAAAATCCGGTAAAAAATAAACAGCGACAGGTTGTTTACAGCGCCCGTTCCGACAGCAGAACCGGTAAAAACTACCGCAGCAAAAAGCATCAGCGGCTTGCGCCCGTAGCGGTCTGACAGGCTTCCCGATACCATAACACCCAGCAAACAGCCTACTATAGCGCTTGACATTACCCAACCTTGCATAGCAGGCATACCGGAGATGCCGAAATAAACCTCGTAAAAGGGCTTAGCCCCTCCGATGACCACCCAATCGTAACCGAAAAGCAGCCCTCCCATTGCAGAAACAAGGGAAATCAACAATAAATAAAATTTGTTTTTACTTTGCATGATATTTGAAAATATTATTTATGAAAAAAAATACAAAGGTACGAGCATAAAAATAAAAAAAAAATGTAAAATCTTTCGAAAAAGATGTAAAAAATCACTATTTTTGCAAAAAAAATATAAAAATTGGTAAATGAATGGATAAAATACCTGAAGGATTCAAAGGTGAAAAGGCAATTGTAACGCCATATAGCGTTAGACAGTTACAGTCGGTAAATGCAATAACTAAACAATTGTATGTTACCCATATAGGCTATTATCCTGAAGCAAAATATCACTTTCGCGAACGCCCCGAAGGATGTAATGAACACATATTGATTTATTGCGAAAAAGGGCAAGGATGGATAAAATGCAAGGGTAACGTTTATAAGATGGCAAGGAACAGGGTGTTTATTATTCCCGCCAAAGCCACACATTCTTACGGAGCCGATGATAAAGACCCATGGAGCATTTTTTGGATTCATTTTTGCGGAGAAAATGTTTCAATGTTCAATGACATAACAGGGCGGGTTATAAACATATATGAATCGGACAAGAGCCGCTATGACGACCGGTTTCGGCTTTTCGAAGAAATGTATCAAAATCTCGAAATGGGTTACAGTATCGAAAATTTGGAATACATCAGTTTTTGCCTGATGTACTTCATTGCTTCGCTGAAATATATCAACCAGTTTCGCGAAATAAAAAAATCAAAGGTCGTAGACATAGTGCAGAAAAGCATCCTTTTTATGAAAGACAACCTTGAAAACAAAATCAGTCTCGAAGATATCGCCGGACATGTGGGGTATTCAGCATCGCATTTCGCTTCGCACTTTACAAAGAAAACCTCATATTCGCCGAAGGAATACTACAATCAGCTCAAAATACAGCGCGCCTGTTCTTATTTACAGTTTTCTGATATGAAAATAAAAGAAATAGCGTACAGGCTAGGATATTTCGACCCATTTCACTTTTCGAAAGCGTTCAGATTGGAAATGGAAATCACGCCTAAGGAATACAGGAGAAGATATGCGTGACTGAGTGACTGAGTAACTGAGTAACTGAGTAACTGAGTAACTGAGTAACTGAGTAACTGAGTAACTGAGTAACTGAGTAACTATGAAAATTTTAATCAAGATTTTAAACTAAATGGGGCTTTTCAGAGCTGTACAGAAAGAACTAAAAATAGTTGTATTTTTGTTTTTTTTGAATTTATTTTTGTAGTTGTTTAATTTTTGTGTATCTTTGCAAAAAAAAAAATAGTAATATATAAATGTATATGGAACGTCGTAATTTTTTAAAGAGTTCATTATTATCAATAGGCGCTATAGGTCTTGGTGGTCAAGCCCTTACGGGCAGTCCGCTTATTCAGACGGGCGCCCCGTCGGATGACCGCAAGCCGGTTCCCACCTTTGGCGACCCCGCTACCGAGCATCTGACCACATATATCTATGATTCGCCAACTTCAGCTGTTTGGGTACGTTGGAAAAATCAGATATTGACTTGCTATCGGGCTGAAGCTTTTCAGAAATATCCGTATTTTTATCCGCTTCGGGCGCTGAAGTCGGGGCTGTCGCTGACAACCGAAACTGCGCAGCCGTGGCCCCACCATCGTAGCGTCTTTTTCGGGTTAGACCGCGTGAACGGTGGAAACTACTGGCAAAACAACCCCGACAGAGACCGCATTATTTCGTTCAAACTCGAATTAGGAGAGTGTACCGATAAATCGGCGGAATTTTTTAACGAATGTCTGTGGACGCCCTTTGAAGGAGAGGCTATTATTGCAGATAAGCGTCGTTTTGTGATAACAATTCTCAACGAGGATACCTACACGCTCGACAGCTATTTCGAAATAAAGGCTCTCACGGAGGTTATCTGCGAACGCACTAATCACGGTCTTTTTGGCGTGCGCATAGAAAAAGACATATCCGTAGATGGCGGAGGCGTACTTCTAAACAGCGAAGGACAACAAACACAAGCCAACACGCATAACCGCCCAGCCCGCTGGATGACAGCCTACGGAAAAAGATACGGACGCGAAGACGGATTAGTAGAAGGCTTGGCAATAATGTCGCCAACATACAGACGAACGCCTTTCGACCGGAACTTGTGGTTTACACGTGACTACGGCAACTTTTCCCCAATGCCCTTCGACGCACTCGAAAGAGGCGAACAGTTTGTGATGCCTAAGGACGATGTGCTACGATTAGCATACAGAACAGTAGCGTTCACCGGCACCCCGACAAATGCGTTCCTGAATAATCACTGGGACGAATTTAACGCATTGTCGGACGGGAAAAGGTCGTGAGGGAGAATGAAGAGTGAAGAATGAAAAGTGAAGAGTGAAGAATGAAGAGTGAAGAATTGGAGGTTTTGCGTCGTTGCGGGGTTAATCCGTATTTGCGCTTGCGTCGTTGCGGGGTTAGGCATGTTGAATCTCGTTGCGGGGTTAGGCATGTTGAACGTCATTGCGGGCTTGACCCGCAATCCCCTGAGGTATTCAACCTGCGGAGCCGACTGCATACGCGCGCTACCAAATCCCGCAGGGACGACACTTTGCAGAAGTATTCATGCAGCAAATTTTTCATTAATACAGGCTGAAAACTGAAAACTGAGAACTGAAAACTGAAAACTGAAAACTGAAAACTAGTATGAATTTCCCACTACTTATAGCCCGGCGTTATCTTTTTGCTAAAAAATCGCACAATGCCGTGAACATCATCTCCGCTATTTCGGTAGTGGGGGTGGGCGTGGGTACTATTGCACTCGTTATCGTGATGTCGGTTTTCAATGGTTTTGAGGAACTTACAAAAAAACTCTACGGCGCGTTCGACCCCGATTTGAAGGTAACTGCGGCTGTAGGCAAAAGTTTCGTTGCCGACCCAGAAAAACTGCAACTGCTTGAGGCTGAGCCGGATGTCCTTCACTTTTCGCAAACTGTGGAAGAGAACATCATGGTGCAGTATGGCGACCGCGAGGAAATAGCCATCATGAAAGGCGTAGACGACCGCTATGTTTTCGTAACAGGCATAGATACAATGATGTATGAAGGCGAATTTATACTCCGGCATAACGATGCGCCAAAGGCTGTTTTGGGGTTGGGAATGGCTTACAAGCTGCGTGTGGGGCTGCATTTCATCACCCCCCTCAATTTTTGGATAGTTCGCAACAGACCAACCCTGACCATGAACCCCGAAAGAGACCTCAACAACAGATACATATTCCCTTCCGGAAAATTTATTGTCGACGAAGAGATTGATTCTCAGTACATCTTAGTGCCTATCGATTTTGCCCGCGATATGCTCGAAAACGATAGCATAACTACGTCAATAGAGATAAAAATCAGACCGGGAGCTAATGAAAGTCGCGTTCAACGACGTGTAGCCGAAATATTTGGCGACGAATTTGTAGTGAAGACCACTTACCAGCAAAAAGAATTTGTCTACAAGGTGCTCAAATCAGAAAAGTTCATGGCGTTCGTAATCCTGACCTTCGTGCTTCTGATAGCTTCTTTCAACGTTGTAGGCTCACTTTCGATGCTGATGATTGAAAAAAAGAACGATATGTTCATACTCCAAAGCATGGGCGCCGACCGGCAAATGCTCAGCAAAATATTTATGCTGCAAGGATGGATGATAGTGCTGTCGGGCGCTATCACCGGACTGCTGATAGGCGCCACACTATGCTGGCTGCAAATGGAGACCGGTTTTTTCAGAGTTACCGCCGCCGGAACATATATCATCGACGCTTATCCGGTAGCCGTGCGACTGCGGGACTTTGCGATGATTTTGGCTGCGGTGACGGGCGTTAGTTTTTTAACAATTTTTTTCCCCGTAAAATATTTTGTGAAAAAATATTTTGTACAGTAAAAAATTATTACTATCTTTGCAGCGCAAAATTTCATAGATTAGGGACGAAATAACCTAATTCAGAAATATGCAAAAGCGTTATTATTAATTTATTAAAGTAATATGAATTTAGAAAATCTTAAGCATGCAAAGCTAAAAGAATGGGTTGAATGGTCGCGCGACCTTATGACCCCGGACGCGGTAGAAATTTGCGACGGCACTCCGGAAGAGTATGACCGTATGCTAAAAGCCTTAGTCGATGCAGGACTTGGCACTCCGCTGAACGCCGAAAAAAGACCCGGCTGTTATCTGTTCCGCTCAGACCCCTCAGACGTTGCACGGGCAGAAACACGTACCTTTATTGCCAGCAATAAAAAGGAAGACGCCGGTCCAAATAATAATTGGACAGACCCCGTAGAACTCAAAAAAACAATGGAAGGACTTTACAAAGGCTGCATGAAAGGCAGAACGATGTACGTTATCCCCTTCTCTATGGGTCCTGTAGGCTCGGACATCGCCAAAATAGGCGTTGAAATAACCGACTCGCCATACGTGGTGGTTAATATGCACATAATGACCAGAGTAGGACAAAAAGTACTCGACGTACTTGGTACCGACGGATTTTTTGTTCCCTGCATCCATTCTATCGCTAAGCCCTTAGCAGAAGGAGAAAGCGACAATGGTCAATGGCCCTGCGAACCCGATGTAAACAAAAAGTATATAAGCCATTTTCCCGACACCTACGAAATTTGGTCTTATGGCTCAGGCTACGGCGGCAACGCACTATTAGGCAAAAAATGCTTAGCCCTGCGTATAGCTTCGGTGCTTGCACGCGACGAAGGCTGGCTTGCTGAGCACATGCTAATCCTGAAAATAACAAATCCGGCAGGCGTATATAAATATATAGCAGCTGCATTGCCCTCGTTCTGTGGAAAAACAAACCTTGCAATGCTTGTACCCACCCTACCGGGCTGGAAAGTAGAAACAATAGGAGACGATATTTGCTGGATGAAATTTAAGGAAGACGGCAAACTGTACGCTATCAACCCCGAAGCGGGCTTCTTTGGAGTAGCGCCCGGAACAAGCGAGTTCTCCAACTTAAACGCCATGAAGTCTATTTCGAAGAACACTATCTTCACTAACTGCGGTCTGACCGAAGACAATGACGTGTGGTGGGAAGAAATAGGCTATCCGGCATCGGGCAAAGAAGTCATAGACTGGAAAGGCAGGGTCAGACCCGCGCCGCAAACCGACAAGAAGAGCGACGACCCAATAGCCCACGCTAACGCCCGTTTCACAGTGCCGGCAAGCCAGTGTCCCGTCATAGCGCCCGAATGGGAAGACCCCAATGGAGTGCCCATCAGCGCCTTCCTGTTTGGAGGACGCCGCGCTACAACAGTGCCGTTGGTTAACCAAAGCAAGAGCTGGGTACACGGAGTATTCATGGGCTCAATAACCGGCTCGGAAACAACAGCAGCAGCTTTAGACCTCGCAGCAGCCGGAACAGTACGCCGCGACCCATTCGCAATGTTACCCTTCTGCGGATACAACATGGGCGACTATTTCGCGCACTGGCTAAAACTCGGAAAACAAAGCGAAGAAGCCGGAAACGGTGACAAGCTGCCGAAAATATTCTTTGTAAACTGGTTTAGAAAGAACAAGGAAGGCAAATTTATTTGGCCCGGTTTTGGTGAAAACTCCCGCGTTCTATCGTGGATTTTCGACCGCTGCGACGGCGTAGACAACTGCGTTGAAACAGCAATAGGCAACCTGCCAAAACCCGGAACCATCGAACCGCCGACAGGAGTAACTCCCGAAGTAATGGCGGAACTGTGCTCGGTAGACGTCGAAGGTTGGAAAAAGGAAATAGCCGAAGTAAGAGGCGATTTTTATCCCAAATACGGAGACAAGCTTCCAAAAGTACTGTATGCCGAACTCGATAACATCGAAAAAATGCTGAACGCGTAAGCAAAGAAGCAAGATAGAAAAGAAAACGCAGACCTCAAAAATGGTGTCTGCGTTTTTTTTTGGTCACAACGCCCCCGTCTCTCACACGCTGCTCGCGTCATTCCGAACGCAGTGAGGAATCTATGCCTAAATGGTAAAAATCTTGTGAATTAGGAGGACTTGAACTGCTTAATCTCGTTTTTCAAAAATTTGATATACTGCCGTAACATAAAGTCATAAAATGGCATAACGTTTTTGTCCTCCTGTGCCTTATACAAAGTGTCTATATATTTCAATCTGTCTGATTTCGATACCATTAACATCGGCATTTCGTAATAAGCCAAAATACAGTTCATCAGCAAACGAGCCACACGCCCGTTACCGTCTGCGAAAGTATGTATGCTGACAAAACGAAAATG
>Ga0099364_10001228_pt1 | contig 42726 bp, 73 predicted proteins | sample TergutTh196P3_FD_73070 | JGI IMG/M metagenome (GOLD analysis project Ga0099364, IMG submission 73070) | Microcerotermes parvus P3 segment gut microbial communities from Pointe-Noire, Republic of the Congo - Th196 P3 | ecosystem: Host-associated > Arthropoda: Insects > Digestive system > Gut ...
ATAAATAAGCAAAGATGAATTGTTTGAAAACTACAATATTGATCACATAGTACCCAAATCAAAATTGTTTGAACATGGAAGAGTCAATCAATGCCTTTGCCGGAAAGATTTGAACGAGTTAAAGGATTCAATGACAGGGATAGAGTTTGCAAAACATCTGAATATTGAGAATGAATACCGAAAATTTGTGGACAATGCACCGATAGACGAGCAGAAAAAGAGATATTTATTAATGTCTACCGATGATATACCTGGCAACCATATCCAGTCCGGCGATTATATTACGCGATGTTTTTCCGTAAAATCCGATTACGTTATTCCCAACCGGATCATAAATAAATATTACAGAGACTGGCATTTCAACATCTATGGAGACAATGACGTGCGCAGTTCATTGATGAAAGCCTTTGTTCTGGCTAATTTTGACAAGTCTGTTATTGATTATTTCAACAATTTGAAAGATTTGCCGCGCCAAAGTATCGGACGCTATGATCTTAAACCTGATATATTGCCTGATGGAGTGGATACGGTTATCCCGTACCTGCCACGCACCAAGTATTATCGAAAAACAAGATTTGGAAAAATACCGCGTCACCAGTTGCATGATGAAAGTGTTTTGGGCGAACGCAAAGAAATGTACAGAAATACCAAAGGCGAACTAACCATAAAGTATTATTATAAAGTGCGCAAGCCTGTTGCATCACTTACCGCTCCGATGATTGGTAAGATAATGGATATATGCTTGCGCAAACGTTTTCAACGGTTTTTTGAAGGAAAAGAGCACGCAGAAGCCATAAAGGAACTTATTGAAAATCCTATAACACACAATGGAAAACCTGTCAAAAGTGTATCCATTCGTGTCAATGCAAATGATTTGATAAAATTGGAGCGTGGGTATGTTTATTCTGCGATGAACCACCGGTTGAATCTGGATACGATGAAGCCGGTATCGCTGCATCAGTACATGTTGGATTTGAACAGCGGAAAGGGATATAATGGAAAATGCCTCAAGCGAAATGATATTATTGAATATGAAGGAAAATATTATTTTGCAGTCGGAGCGTCATCGCCATCAAATATCATATTACGAAGCGTTTATGAGTTGGACGCGAAAGGAATAAAATGCAGTCAAAAGATATTGCAAAATGGGAAAATAGTCAGGGTTAATCAAATAGGAGAAATAAGACATGAGTTTACCGCGTATCAGGAAGGACTTCCGTTGCATAATAAAGACAACGGACAACGCGATTTGTTTTCAGGATTTTGATAAAAAAGAATACTGGGTGCCGAAAAGTGTTTGCACTTTGATAAAAGAAAAGAAAGACAGTATTATTGCTACGCTGGCAGTATTCAAGTTTGAGGACATAACAGGTGTTAAGGTTGAACCGCTGACTACGCAGTTCGCCTCGCTTGACGGGTGCATATTGACACATCATGTTTCACTTTGCGAAATTGTAGAAAGTGAAACTTTTCCATTATTGCCGGCGCAGCAAATACGTGTCAAAGCGGCAATAAAATCAAAATATATGGCTTTTCTTTGTGAGGCGGGAACAGGGAAAACACTGATGAGTTTGACGGTTGCTTATTCCAGATGGGTCGCAGGAGCCGTGCAGCATGTTGTAATACTTTGTCCGGCATCGCTTCAAAAACAATGGCGCGAACTCTCAAAATCATATTTTCCGGACTTGAATATTGATGTTTTCTCTATTCATTCTGCGAGCTATGATGACAGTTTGCAGCGTATCAAAAAAGCGTACAAATCAAAGTCCGGTAACATACAATTAATTGTTGACGAGGTGCATTTGTGCCGAAATCAGTCTGCTAAGCGCAGTAGAAATATTGAAAAAAGTTTCAACGCAGAATATTGTATGATTTTAACGGGTTTTCCGATAGAACGGAATGCAGGCGACCTGTTTTATCAGTTTGGAATAATGAGCCGCGAAATCATAGGCTGTGAAAATTATGGCCAGTTCCAAAGTAAATTTTTGTTGCTTGGCGGTGATGATGGTGAAAGTGTAGTTGCTTATAAAAATACAAAGGAACTCGCCGAAAGGATCAATCCTTATATTGTTCGATTGACGAAAAAGGAGGTTGCGCCCGATTTACCCGAAAAACATATACACGAGGTGTATTTTGATATGTCCGAAAATCAGTTGAATGGCTACCGAGCTATCAACGGGCTAATCGGGCAATATAAGTTTCTCCCGAAGGAAAAACAGTACCAACTCGGCACTTTCAGTCAAAAGTTGGCAAGCGGTTACGTGCCATCAGATGACGAAATAAAATCAATATTCAGCAATCTTGGAAAATTGGGCGAAGGTGCAGATAATGTTTCACGGATTGCGTCCATAAGATTTGATGTAGACAACAACCGCATAAAAGCATTTGAGAAATTGGTTAATGATATTGACGGACAGTGTATTATCTGGTGTAATTTTACCGATGAAATCAATGCTATACATAAATTGCTTCCTGCTTCTGCTGTTATAAATGGCGAAATTGATTTGAAGCAACGTGGAAAAGATATTGATAATTTTAAACAAGGTAAAATAAAATATTTGATTATATCTGTTGCTATTAATGAGGGGTTTAACCTTCAATGTTGCAATAATTCCGTATTTTATTCCGACAATTATAGCCGGACAAAATGTGAAAATGCAGCTGACCGTATCCATCGTATCGGGCAGGATAAGCAATGCCATATTTGGAAACTGATAGCGAGAGGATCATTAGACGAGCGTATAAAGAAAGTTCGTAACAGAAAGGACAGGATTTGTAACATTTTCAATGATGTATGATAATAAAAAGCCTGCGCAAAAGGATTATAACTTGCAATCAAATCACGAGCGCAGGCTTGGTTTTACCATGCAAGGAAAACCTGCGCAAAGATAAATCTTTCATTTCATGTGTACAAAAAAAATTGCATTTTTAAAGGTTAAAAATAGAAACAATAGCGTCAGTATAGGCGCATTGGTATTGATGGACGAGCTTTCTCGATGTGGTTATCCTGTTGAAATATGTGATTATAAAACGGCGTTCAATTATACGCACGTATTGGTTTCAATGACTGCCACAGATGATATTTATGATATTTTTAGGCAATGTCATAAAAACAACTGGGAAAACAGAACATTTACTGCCTTTGTCGGTGGATTTGGCTGTCAAAACCCTGTGGCTCTTTCCGGATTTATTGATTATGCTTTTTTTGGGCGTGCCGATGGTATTATTGCCGATTATCTGAATGATCCTGAAAAATATTATGAACATTCATTTAAGCTGACCGCGCCACACTTAGTAACGTTACGTCAAGTGGAAAAGTTATACCCATATCCAATTATATACGGAGCAAACAAATCGCGCTGGGTAGAAAAGTTTATCGGCTGCCCTTATCGATGCAAATTTTGCCATTATTCTCATAATCGCAACTACATAGGAGACGGGATATACATAAATAATGGGATTTCAACCGGAAGTCCTGAAATCATGTTAAAAGATATTTGTAATTTAACTGAAAAGCTCGGCAGACTAACAGCGGCATTAGACGGATATAGTGAAAGATTGAGGTTTTTGTTCGGGAAAAAAATAACTTGGGATATGGTAGAAGATGCAATTGATACTCTGGCTTCATTCAAAGGTAATACATATTTCAAACTTTACAACATCTGTAATTTTCCAACAGAAACAGAAGATGATGAAAAGGAGTTTATTGATTTTTTTGATGATTATACGAGCCATACAAAAAAGGCGGACGGAATCGTTAAGATAGACATATTTAACACTGCCTTTCGGCCATCACTCAATACGCCTATGGAACGTTCGCCTGTGAGGTTGTACCCTGAAGCACGGAGGGAAAATCCAGATATTGTTTCGCAAAATGGATTTGTTGTGAAATATACGCATTTGGCAAAAGGGGCAAAAGAACATTTGAAAGATGTGGTGTCAATAAGATATTGTGATAAGGCGCACATTGAAAAAATCGCATTACATGATAATTTTGATTTTGATTTAACGGACTACCTGAGGGAATATCCGGAGAGCGAAGAGTTAAATTTTAAGTTTATACAGGGAAAATAAGCCTTACAAAACTAATAATATAGAGCCTTAAAATCCGAACCCATCTGGCTTTCTTCTTCACACGAACCTTATGTCGTTTATTCTTGATATTATTCATATTACATAAAAAAACAGGCAGTCATACCCACCTGTAAAGTGTCAAAACACGACGGCTAAAACCTTATTGTGATTTGATGCTGCAAAGATAATATTTTATTTTGAAACGCAAAATTATTTCGGAAAAATGATTTTATCCTCTTTTTTCAATCAGTTCAAACTGTGCCAGACCGTCTGTTATTTTATATTCTATAGACGAAATCCACCCATAATCATCGTTACATTGAATCAGTGAATACGGACTGTTCCGTATATCATCGAACTGCTTCATTGTCAGCGGATATTCAAAAGACAATTTCATTGCGTCAAATATCGGAACTTTCCGAAACGCTATGGCTATCTTACTTTCATCGATGTTGCTGTTTTCAGCAATCATACCGCTTGTTATGGGATTGTTCTTTATGGATTGAGTGATAGCTCCGGAATAGCCTTCTGAAGCCGCAAAAATCAATTCATTGCTCACAGCCGGATATATTGCCTGTGTTATCCATGCGTACCACCTCATCAAGTTTCGTAAAGGTGAAATCTCTACATTGAATACGCCTTCTGCATCAATAAGCGTATTGTTATCACCGTTTCCTGTGGTCACTTTAAATGGAGATATTTGGCGTGTGAGATCAAATATAAATCGATCATTGTCGTACTTCCAATCTTTTGAATTATCTGAAATCATTCTGCGTCTGGTAATTTCAATTGAATAGCTATCCGCTAAAAATTTGCAAAACATGTCAAATTTCTGGTCAGTATTCAGGTTTGTCCGATATTGTCGCTTGGTGTGGAATCCGTCTATTGAGTTGAAGCCGTCCGATTCCCACTTTTCATATCCAATATTGACAATTCCGAAACATTTGGCAAAATCGATGCTTTTTTTGACTTCTGCAACGTTTTCACACTTCAGCACAACATCATCACTGTAAAAATAATTCATCGGTTCTATCCGAAGTTTATCACCTTCTATGCCAAATCCAATATTGTCAATTGCATTTAATCCCTCATACAATTCTTTGAATGACGCGAAAAATTGCGGGATTGTGCCGTCTTCAAAAACGGCTCTGCGTAAATTATATCCATTCGTAAAAGCACGCAACGATCCTGCGCCATCGTTTGCCACCGGATTGACTTCGCTGTCTGTCCTGCCATAATAATCGCTTTTTACAGTCAATTCGTTGTTGGTGATAGATTCAGTCACACGGGACAATGTTTCGTGAACCATGAAGGTTTTGGCATTTGTTGGAGCGAAGAGGCTTGTACCTGTTATTCTGATATACGCACCTGAATAAACTGTAACATACCAGTTTGATTCTTCAATTCCGATCATCGAACACAGCGAACATCCTTTTGGAATATTTACCATTTCATTAATACTAATTTCGCGTATCTGGTCAAAATAGCCAGTTCCTGATTGGTGAAAATCAGCTTGCCATTTTTTCAATACATTATTTGAAGCGTCCATAATATAAACGTTAATGAAACCTGGATCATTTATCGGATTCTCGTACATTGATCTTACTCTTACTTTAAAATTCAATGACACCTCAAAATTATCATTTACTGTTATATCGGATTCATTTGTAAATATTGCCGCCGCTAATGGATTATCCCATAATATGCTAACAAAATTATCTTGTGAAAAAAATGTTCCAATTTCTCCACTTACAGGTTTTCCAAATGGAGTTTTAGATACAAATTGCGATGTTGTCTGTAATTCAGTTTCTAATTTTGCATGATTTTCAACTAAAATAGTCTTTCCAGGTATATTCAATTCCCTCCCCAAACATTCATACTGCGCCAAATTCTCTCCATCCAATGTTTCCAAGTCTTCGAGATCAATTTTTATATCCCACCTATTTTTGAATTGCATTTGAACACCGGTTTTTCCGATAGAAAGTTTCGCAAAGCAGGCGTCGCTTTCTTCGGTGTTATATACGGAAAAAACAAGGTTGCCACTGTAAAATTCGTCCCACGAATCGCCACATTTATATTCAATGGTCAGCAGTATTTGTGAATTGATTCCATATAGTTTGAACTCATTTTCAATAAGTTCACGACCTTGTCCCTCAAATTGTAACTCTTTTTCAGGAAACTCAATCATCATACCATGCTGTTCCGATCTTTTGAGGATTGGGGCAAACGAATCGAATCCGACAGGCTCTCTAATTTCTATAATTTCACCTGTGCGTAAATTTTGAAGATTAAAACGATATTCCATAATGTTTATATTTTGACAAAGATATTCTAAATTTTCCAAAGTGAAACATATCGGATCGCACCCGAAGCGCGCAATGATATTTTCTTCTTTTTCTTTGCAGCAACCGAGCAAAATTACTGCCAAAATTAAATTTATTATTACTTTTTTCATTTATTATTTTTTTAATTAAAATTAAATGTTGAATTTAAAATTTTAAGTCTGTTATTTCCTTGACTGATATACTTTTCAAAACCTTTTTCGTTCATCTCGATAGATACATTGTTCATCTCCGGCAAATTTTCGGCCACAGCACGTCCCAGCTTGTTATAATCAAATCCTTTTCCGTAATCAACATTAACCGTTTCGCGCCTGTTATATCTGTATTCATCAGGTATATCAAAACGCGGCACGGGCATAAAATCGCGTTCAAATTGAGGTATGCGGATATTATATTCCTTCATCACTTCCGGAGTCACGCTCTTACTTTTGTGCGCAGGAATGATTGAGGCATGGTCAGGAACAAACATTATCTCAGGGCCATGTTCCCCAACCCATGAAAATTGTCCGCCTTTTTCTTGTTTGCCTTTTTTACCTTTTGCAAAACGCGGGATTGGTTGTGATGAAATTTGCGCTATCTGCACTGCTGTTGCTGCCGCCGTTATAGCCGCTAAAATCAAATTGTACGGAGGGACTGCCGAACCCAATGCCTTTACAACTCCGGCAATACCGTCAATCGTAGCTTGGAACAAAGCCTTTTCTTTATCGGCTTTTGCAATTTCTTGTTTAATTTTTAGTTCTCTGCGTTTCAGCTCTTCTGCTGTGATGAGTTTCAAATCGGCATTTTCTGCGGCAGCTTCTGCGTCGGTAGTGTAGAATTGCTTCAAATCATCAAGTTGTCGTTGCAGCATTTCTTTTTGCTGGTCATATTGCATTGATACAATATCTTTAAATAATTCAAATGATTTTTCTTTGATCTGTTTTATTCCGTCTTCTGCTTCTGCAATTGCATTTAGTTCCTGTTGCGTCCGCTCATTTGCAAGTTCGGCCATACGCTGGTTATATTCCTCTGTATTGATTATTCCTTTTTTATATTTTTCTGTCAAAGCGTCTTCTTCTGACTGAATCATTTTCAATTCAAAATCCCTCAATTCTGTGCGCGCTTTCATACGTTGTATAAAGTTTCCGGTTATTGCTGTTTTTTCTATTTTCAATCGCTCGGCCTCAAGTTCTATCTGTAAATTTTTCAAAGAATTTTCAATCCGTATTGCGTCCCATTCTTTATGCAAATCTGTCAAATCAGATTGAAGCTTTGCGTTGATTTCAAGAATTTTTGCCGCTTTAAGTTCTTCATTCATAGTAGATGTTTCAATACTTGCACGCTCCAATGCAGCTTGTTTTTCTACTAATTGCTTGCGTAATTCATATTCTACTTTCGTGCCTTTTTCAGCCTCGTGAAGTTGCATGTTTATTGTTGCGATCTGTATATTTATAGCGTCTTCAGATGCTTTTTTATTGAAATCATCGTTTATCTTTTTGAGATTTTTCAGATATTCATTTTCTATTTTTTCCCTTTGATTTGCTGTTAAATGAGCAGTTTGTATTTCGATCTGGTGTTGCTGAAACAATAATTTTTTACGAATCTCAAATTCCTCTGTCGTACCATCTATCGTTAATGCCAATTGCGCCTCAAGGCCTGATTTTACGTCCTGCAATTCTGCTACTCTGTATTGTTCGCGGAATTCGGCACGTTTCTTTTCTGCATCGGCTTCAATTTTCAACCGTTCATTTGCTGTGACAAATAAACTGGCAAGTGCAATTTTTCGCTCCTGTTCAATCAGTTTCATACGATAGTCAAATTCTTCTAAAGAACCTTTTTTGGCCATCGTTGCACGCGCTTCAATACCTGTTTTTTCATTTGATAAAACAGTTTTATTGTGTTCAATTTTTGTATCACGAATTTTCAAATCGGCATCTGAATTGATTTTTTTTATTTCTTCTGCTGATTGATTAGCTGCTGCTAATGCCACTTTTCTTTCTTCATTTATAGCATCAATCCTGGCATTTAGTTCCTCATTTGAACCTTTTTTGGCCTCATTTACTCTTATCTGTGCTAATATGGCAGCGTTTTTCAATATTTCGCGACGTTCATTTTCAGCTTGTTCTATCACGGCTTTTTCGGTATCTTTAACTAATGCTTCTGTATCTACACCGACTTTTATATTTGCCTCAATACCTTCAACTTTTTCTTTTAAATATTTATTTGCCGCGCTTATTGTCCTGAATTTTATACCATCAATTTCAATACCGTATTGCATGGTAATGAGCCTGTCGCTTAATGTTGCCTCTCCGAGCTTATTTACGCTTTCAGTGTATTTTTCAAGTGCTTTTTTATTATCTTCAATGGAATCAATTTCTTTTTTGTGTGCTTCAAATTGCTGGTCGGAATATTCCTGCATAACAGCGATTCTTTCACGCTGCTTTTCTGTAATCGCTTCATAAGACATGCCGAGCGCTCTCATTACATCTATTTCACGATCAATATCTCGTAACCGATTATCTGAATATTCTTTTGCACGCTCGTCGCGTTCACGCTGTTGTTCAAATCTTTTCCTTTCAAGTTCCATTAAATCCATTGTCTTTTTCCCTTGAAAATCCATTGCGTATGCAAGTTTATTTATTGCGTATATTGCGGCCATTACGCCTGCTACCACCCACATTAACGGGTTGGCCAGCAACGTAGCATTCCATATTTTTGTTGCTGTGTTGGCCGTTTTAGTTGCAGCTGCATTTGCAACAGTAGCCGTTGTTCCTGCTGTTATTGCCCCCGCCTCCTGTGTCGCCGATTTTGTAAACAGTTTTGATATAGTATTCCGTAATATAGCATTTGTCGTGCTGGTTTTCATCAAAGTATTATTCAGCATCTGCGCCCCGTTAAGTATCTGTAATGCTGCCTGCACTTTGAAGAAGGCCTTTTGAAGTTCTTCCGCTTCACCGCCGAAAACAGCCATTGCTGAAGTGGCTAATGTGAATGCGCCTGTGACACCTTGTCCAACGCCCATAGCTGCTGTTAAAAATTGGGAATTTGCAGCCATTCCCTGTATTGCGCGTGATGTTTCTGCTATTTTTTTTTGAAGGATTTCAGCTTCTTCACTTAATTTATTAAATCGTTGTTGCCCTTCAACTGTCGATCTATCCAAACGCTCCATTTCATTACGGATATTCATCAATTCAGTACGAATCTTTTGCGGCATTTCAAGTTTATTGATCTTTGCAGAAAATTGTTCAATACTTTTTTTGCTGCTTTCTATCTGTTTTTCAGTATCTTTTATATCTGAATAATACTCACTCTCAAGTTCAATCAAGGCCTCAATTGCACCCTTTTCCGATGATGATGCTTTCTCAATTAATCGCGCACGCTTATTGATTTCAGCATTGATTTGTTCAATAGCGTCTTTGCGTTCAATTTCTAAAATTGATATGTCTTTTGTTATCTCAATCTGGCTTTTCCCTGACTTTTCAATTGTTTTTGTTAAGTCTTTATAATGATCTTCTAATTTTCCAATCGCTTCTAATCTGTCTTCTTCAATCTCATTCAAATGTTTTGCGGCAGCTTCTTGAGACTTTGCGGATTCTTCAACTGCCTTTTTCATTTTTTGATAGCCGCTTGTCAAATATTCATTCGTAGACGTTAATGCGTCCATGTCTTCTTTAACTGAATTTAACTGTTGCCTCAAATCAATAAGCTCCGTTGTCTCCGCCGTAACCGTCAATCTTACATTCTGCGTGCTATCCATATCCTTTTTTCTTTTTTGTAGTTTTCGTTATTCTGTTCTGTTTTTCTGCGCGTTTCATGGCTTCATTCAACATGTAGAAAAAGTTATACAATGTCGTGTATTCTGTAAGTATTTGGCCACTTGCAACAATTGCCTCTTTCCAGTTTTCAAATCCATCAACTAATTTTTGGAGTTCAACATAGATATTCTTTGAAAATGCAGCATGTTCATATATTCGTTTAGCATCGAATAAGTCTGCAAATCGAAGTTCAAATTCCTTAAAAATGGTAGAAAATCCGTTATAGCTTTTTGCAAAAAAAAATCGGCAACGCCTTTATGTTTTTTCCAGAAGGCAATTTTTTTCTTGCAATATTCAGCATCATATAACACGGGATTTTCATTTTCATCAAAAAATGCAACAGAAGCTAAATTATACAGTAAATCTACGTCTAATTGAAGCGCAAGACGGTCTTTTATTTGGTCATTAAGCGTCTTTATGTCATAGATATTGATTGTTTTTGAGTTCAATATTGTATCCATTGCTTCTGTATGTCGCTCCAGATATTCACGGCTTATGTTCATTTTTGCCTGCTCATAAAGCGCTAAACACATGAGGCCACGCTCATAGGGGATATTTGCAAGATCGGAGAATGAATAGTACTTATTACCGGCAATTTCAAATGAAAACTCAATAATATACTTTGATTCGGGAAAATATTTTTTTACCAATCCGGCATTCCATCGCGCTGTTAAATGACCTTGATAAGCATCTTTGCAAAATTGTATGAATTTCTTGAATATCACAGCTTTTCAAATTTTGTTTCAAGCTCGGACAGTTTTTCTTTGAGAATTGAAATAATACATGAATGTAATTTTAAGTAACAATCAAGATGTATATCAGTTTTAGCACTAAAATACATAACAGCATCATAACAATAACAAAATTCCATATAACCTGAAATTTTTCATTCTTTTGAATTTTTTGATTCAGTTCATTAATACGATTGTTCAATTTAACACCTTCAAAAATCATGTCTATTTCTTCTTTTTTCATGATTACTCAATTTATACAATTTTATTATATACAATCCAATGCAATAATGTAGCCATATCGGCTATTGCTGTTCCGATAGACTTATCAGTATAAACCCGTTCTTTTAATACAAGTTCTGCCACAAACTTGCGTAATTCTATGGCTTCTTTTACTTCATTCATTGTCTTTCTTATTTTGAATTTTTGTTAATTTGTATCCGTAATTATATGCTATGTTGCATAATTTTTCAATTTTCAGATAATCATCATATTTTTTCACTGTTTCGGTTATGTCATTCCCGCTGCTGTCATAACTGATTAACGTTTGACAAAAGTTATTATTTTCGTCAAGGTGACGGCTAATTTCACGCCTCTTAATATCCGGTTCATTTGACAAAACTGCCTTTATTTCTTTTGGTATCGGTATTTTTTTTCCAATTTCATTCGATAAGTCCATATTCTTTAAATATTTGTTCTGCATATTCTTCTTTTACGTCTTTTTTTGTCACGCGAAGGTCGTTTTTTAAAATACAAAATGTTTTTGTTCCAATGAAATATTTCACTTTATATTTCGGAAAACGTTCATTTGAGAAGTTTTTCTGTTTTCTACCACTACATGAACACGTTGAGGTCAGTTTAAATCCATTATTTATCAAAAACTTTTCCATGATTATAATGCCTCAAATTCACGTTCAATATTTTCAATTTGAATGTCTAATTCATTGATTAACATATCGCGTATTTTATTTTTGTTTGCTTGTGTTAATTCATAAATTGATCCACTCACTTGAATAGATCGCGGATCGTTTATCAATATGGAAAACCGGCCTTCTTCTACGGCTTGTTTCTTTTGATTATAGCCGTTAATATAGCTGCGCATTTGCAGCCCTCTACCAATTCTTTCCTGGTCAGGAGTGAGGTCTTCAATTCTCATTTTCTGTCTTTTTTTCTTTTAAACTGATAAACAACACATTTTCCTGACCGGAATTAACGAATCCCCTTGATAACGTCTCATAAAATCCGGTGACGAATCCGTTATTAAACGCTGCCTTTTCCACATCACTTTCGTAGTGAGCCGACAACGTGCTCTGTTTTTCAAGAAACCCATTCCATGCTTTTTCAAATGACAGTTTCATTTCTTTTGGCTCTTCGCTTGGTAATCCATTTAATCCCATTTCTTTTCCATTTTCTTCATTCATAATATGTCTTTTATAATCATTGTTATAATCGTGTTTAGTGTGCAAACTGCTAAAATTAGCAGCGGCAAATATAATATGTTTATTCCAAAAAACCAAAATAATATTATTGTCCAAAAAGAAGACATGCAGATGCTACATTCAAATATTGGTTTTTGCAACTGAAAAGACAGTTTTTTACCGAAAATCCTGTCCATAAATGATTGAACTTTAGCGCGTGGCACTGCCAGAACAAAATCGTCTCTGGTAGCGATATGAAATCCGGTACTGATAAGCGAAATGATAACCGTTGCTAATAAAAATTCTACCTTTTCCATATTATTAAAGTTTTACTTCTTCAACCGTATACTGATATTTATTATTTGATGAATTTTCTGCGTATTCACGCGCTTGGCTTTCATCAAAAAACGCGCGGACAAATTCAGTCCAATTACCTGAATTTTTATTTACTGCGTATACTTTTTTCATGTTATATTAATTTTTTGAATTTACTTTGAAGATATGCCTGTAACCAGTACCGAAAAGCGTCTAAAGCGTCCAATTTCTGCGCTTCATCTTTCCTGTCTGTTTTTTTCAATTTTCCATAACCGTCTACGCTCGCAAATTCACAGTCAAAGATTAATCTTTCTGAATTTTGAGGGTCTATGGCCACGTCCCAGTGTTCAAAGATAGCGTTTACCAACATTTGACTGTCTTCTAACAGCGCATTTGACTTAATGATGTCCATACGCGCTCTGTTTACTTTCAGTTTTTTACTGATAATGTCAAACGCATTTAAGTTGTCCACGTTGATGGCGCTCCGGTTTTTTCCCGAAGCATCGCCCGTAACGCGGAAAAAGGCATTGGGATATTTCACATTTATAACATCGCAAACTCTTTCTACATTGCTGTTTTCAAGTTGAATGACTTCGATAACATTTATTGTTTTTCGCATATCCGACTGAATGACAAGGCATGTACACGGATTTACGTTAAAGTCCCACGAAAGATATGTTATTATACCAGGATCATGCACACACCTTTTGACATGTTTTTCTTTTGAAAAGGAAAAACAAAATTTGTCGCTTGCATTAACATTAGGGATTCCGTAATACAGCTCCAGAAACACGCCATTTGGCAATGTCCGTTTCGCTTCATCGATAGTGCTCTGTTTTAATATGCCTGCATCTACGGCATCCGAAGCTGTGATTTTAAAGTATGACCAGTTGGGTTTCTTTCCTGTTTCAGCTTCTCTGGCGAGCTGGTAAGCCCAGTTATTCGTCCCTTTTACATTGCCTATGATTTTACATTTTCCATCCGTCGCCGTTAATGTTGAGAAAACGGCTGTCCACGCGTCTTCTTTCATTCGTGTTGCCTCGTCTAACACCGCTGCGATAACGTCTTCACCGTATAATGAATCAGGATTGTCAGCACCTTTAAAGAATATCGTTGCGCCGTTTATCAGTGTCAATGTAAGCTCTGATTTGCTTTCAACGTATAAGCTTCTTGGCTGTATGTATCGCTTCATACGCCGGTAAGCTATCTTTGAAACAGCGAACGTCGGAGCTACCCACCAGCAATTGTCGCCTTCTTTGCCCAATAATGCCTGTTCAAATAACCAGACAATGCAGCCGAGAGTTTTCCCAGCTTTTGTCGTAGCTTCTACAATCGTAAAACGACTTTCACAGTCAATGAATTGACATTGCTTTTCGTATTTTTTGATGCAATCTGGCCGGTTGTAGATGATGTGAGGCATTTTTGTATTTTATTTCAACATTTTTACTATTCTTATATGATTTTGTTTAAAGTATCAAAATATTTTCGGGGGTGATAATCTGATTACGTTAAACAAAATTCTATTATATTATTATTTCTTTTTCATTCCGTTTAGCATTGCTTTTATGTTTGTTTTTAACGTATCTCCTATACTAAAACGTGATGAAATATCTTGGTTGAAATCTCTGTTCATCTCATCTACAAGAAATTTACATTCTTTTTCGTTTAGTGCTAAACATATAATATCATCATAATCAAAATCGAATATATATATTTGTGCAAGTTTCTTTCTGAAATACCAACGCATTTTTAAGTATTCAAATCGTTTCATCTTCAGCACCTACAATGTTTATCAAAATGTGTATCAACTCGCTTTCCGATTCCTTCAATTCGCTTTCTCTGTACCACCATGAACCAACTTTATATTTTGTTTGCCTCACTAATTTTACATTATCATATCTACACTCTTCGATGACCGGCTTTTCATGTCCACACTTCTTTTCTCTCTCACATGGCCGCTCATCTAAAACAGCCAGATCAACATTAATTTGCGCGATCCCGCCGCTGCATACTTTCCGGCCTTTCAGGAAAAATACCTCCTGGCCGATATTAAATTTCGTTTTGATTATCATATCTTATAAATTTAGCGTTACTTTGATTACATTTTCAACGTCTTCACCGTCAACTGTAGTGTTTGCCTTCTTTTCAGGAGCGTAATAACCGAGCAGCTTGGATATTTCAGCGCCTGCCTCTTTTGCATCTTTAAACGTCGGCATAAGCACCTTGTTTCCGATCATTTTTACCTTTGTTTTCCCTGATTTTATGTTTTCGTAGTCTTCAATCTCTCTTGAGTAAAATTCCAAAAGGTCATTACGGGACATTATAGCCCTTTTAACGACCTCTTTTGCTTGGGCTACCAATAACTCATCCTGCGCTTCCTGTTGCTTGTTTTGGCTTTCTTCTACTATCTTCATGGCATTATAATACCACCTCTTAACAGTGGCCACAGGAGTGTCGTACACTTTCGCAAAGTGTCGCATTATTGTCGCACGATTTGTCGCAGGATTTGCAAGTTTGTATAATGCAATTTCTCTTTCAATTGGTTTATATTTAGGCTTTTTCTTCATTTTGCGACACTTTTAAATATCATGCTTTTTTTTTAATTTTTCATTCATAATTTTAAAAACCGGCGTCACTAAAACAAATGAACAAAAGGCGACGCCGGATAACCAATAAATCAATTAAAACAAACAATTATTAACCACTTTTCCAAATTACTTGAATGAGGTAGGGAATCCGATTCCCAGCATCTCGCCTGTATCACCTCATTTTACGCGAATTTCACAATTGGCGTTTCCCTATTTATGTATGCTTAACCATTATTTTAAACATAGAAATTTCTTACAACACACAAAAATACAACTATTTTTCATATAAAATACTGTATTGATTAGAAAGTTGTTAACATTTTTTATATTTTTATGCACTTTTGAAAAACTGAAATTATTTTTCCTTTATTCTGCTTTCCGGTTTAAATGAAAACTTTTCAGGTTTGAATTTTATGATACCATTGTCAAACGTAACTGATGAAATGTCCGATACGAATAAATACGGAATCATTTTTCCATCAAGTTCTAATATAACTTTTGCAGAAAATATGATGTCTGCATCTTCGTTATTGATTTCAATGGCATTTATTAACTCATTTTTTGTCATTGTTTTAAATATTTTATTTTATAAATTTTCTTCAATCCATTTTTCAATTATTTGGTAAGGTATTTCTTTGTCGGTATCTGATACTTCCACGCCATACCAAAAACTATCAGAACATAACTTAAACACCTCATCTCTTGTCCAAGTATCTTTTACAGGAGTGATGATGATGGTGTTGTCAGGATTGACTTTTAGTCTATAAAGCACATCTCTTTCATCTGTATTATCCCACCCATAAGCTTCATATTCAACCATAACTTCATATATACCACCTTTTTGACAATACTCTTGAATGAAACTGTCGGGGGTATTTGGTAAAGAATATTCCAATTCCTTTAATGCGCCTGTCTTATTTCTATTGATTTTCAATGATTGATTTGTTGTAGCAATGATTTTTTTATAATCATTTCTAACTAACCAATATTTTTCATCAGAAGTAATTGCTTTCCTAACTTTGTTACAATCATCAATATACCAATCACCTTCTTGAATAGGGTCATCGGAGCAGATATAAAGGTGTTGAAAATTATAATTATCATGAGTACCTATTGGAACAAGATACAAACTATTTGTATCACTGCATTGCCAAATTAATGCTTTTTCATTTGTAGGAAGCATAACTACTTTACATTTCTTTTTCATTTTTCTTATATTTAATATTAAAAATTCCTTTTACTTTATTGAAATATTCCATGAATATTTTGTCATTATTCTCAATATGTTTTTCAGACTCTCTGCATGAATGAATAATAGATGAATGATCTCTGCCAATAAATTCTCCGATTTCGTTGTATTTCATTTTCGTTAATTTTCTGGCAGCGTAACAAAATATCTGTCGCGGTATAATATATTCACGTTTTCGGCTTTTAGACCTTATTTCAGCTTCATTTGAACCTGTCAAAATGCAAACTGCCGTCAAAATATTCTCAAGGGTTGTGAATGATTTATCATTATAATTTATTCCGATGAATATGTATGGGCTGATTTTGGTGGATTTGCACAAAACGCTATCACTTTCGGAATATTGTTCAATCTCATTCATGGATTCATTCTTTAAACATTTTCAAAAACTTCCGTTTCGCATTTTTTTTGTTCAGCGCCTCCAGATAATAGCAAGCCGCATTAACCTGCACCTTACTCTGGAAAACCGGATTACCGTCCATCCCGATTGAAACCTTCCTTTCGATAGTCGCCTCTTTTATCGCTCCGGTATTCAGATTGATTTCAAAAAGCGTATGACCAGGACGGTGCATGACTGAACCAATATATTTCAGCTCTTTGTTAATATTTGCCTGAATTTCTTGTTTCGGCAGGGCGATGGTGTCGATGTCGTTCTCTATTTTCATGCTTTCCAATTTTTATTTTTATACAAATATTCCCAATTCCCTTCTCAATTTCCTTTCGGCAATCTTCACATACTCTGCGTTCAACTCAAACCCAACGTAGTTCCGGTTCAGTTTCCGCGCCACAACAGCCGTTGTTCCGCTGCCCATAAAAGGGTCCAACACGATACCGCCTTCGGGGCAGCCTGCTTTGATGCAGTCTACAATCAGTTTTTGCGGAAAACATGCGAAATGCGCTTCGGGTTCGGGTTCGGTGCATACCGTCCATACGTCTCGTTTGCTGCGGGCGGGCAGATACGTCCATGCGTTGCCGGCGTCCTTTCGCTTTGTCCCGGTTTGGTTTTTGTTGCCGAAAACACTGATTTTTTGTTTCCACCGATCGTGTCCTGTTGTCGAAAAACTTTGTTTCCCTAATCCCGTATCCGCTCCCGAATATTTATCACTCCCTTTGAAAGTTGTATCTTTTCGCCCATCGTATGCGGCTGGCTCTAATAATGCCTCGTGGTCGAAATAGTATTTTGCCGACTTGGACAACAGAAAAATATGCTCATGCGATTTGGTGCACCTGTCCTTTACCGATTCGGGCATCGGGTTGGGTTTGTGCCAAATGATGTCCTGCCGCAGATACCAGCCGTCCGCCCGTAGTGAGAAGGCTAACATCCATGGGATGCCGATTAAGTCCTTTGGCTTCAATCCAACAGGCACAATCGTCGGCGGTCTGTTCTCCATAAACAGCGTACCTTTGTTCGTCGCCTGTTTGCCGCGTATTTCCGACAAATACCCATGTCCGCTACCGGCGTATGAGTCGCCGATATTGAGCCAAAAAGTACCGTCGTTGCGTAACACCCGACGCACTTCGCGGAAAACATCAACCAACCGGCCAATATAATCTTCCGGCGTTTCTTCAAGTCCTATTTGTCCGCTCACTCCGTAATCCCGAAGTCCATAATAAGGCGGCGATGTCACGCAGCAATGCGCAAACTTGTCCGGCAAAGCCTTTAATCCGTCTATGCAGCACGAATTGAATATTTTGTTCACGTTTTTTTGATATTCCACTTGTGCTCCCATCTTTTCCTTTTTTCCATGCGTAACGCAATGAGGTACAAAACACAGTACAACAGGAATGAGTATGTCATTGCTATTGCTGCGCAAAGAACTAAAAATTTAAATATTATCATGATTCTTCAATTTTAAGTTCAGGCATTGGTGCATCAAGAATGGCTGTTTTTAACGGAATGTCACCGGTTAAAAAGTTTTTCAGGCATTCTTCCCTTTGGGCTTTGGCAAAATTTTCGATGGCTTCAGGAAAAATTTCAAGAGCAAAAAACCAAGAATGTTTATATCCAGTACGTTTTGTTACTTTATTCTTTTCTAAATAATTACGCGCTTTTTCTTTGAAATCTTGCGTAAATTCTTTTAAAAACTTATGTAATTCCATATCTATACGGGTTTAATTATTTTAGTTCAATCGGTCGCCAGTGGCTTATGCCCATTGTTACCGTAGATTTCACCAAGAAATATTGATGCGGTTCTCTGTGTTTTGTTAGCGTGAATTCCGCAATAGCGACCTTATCGCCTTCTTTAACCAACACTGTTTCGCCAAGTTCCGGCAATTCGTCTTCAACTCTTATCCATCGTTGGGCGTATTTTACACCTTCGGTAAAATCTTCGGCTACCCATTCGGCGTTTGCCTTATCTGTTTTTTTAGCGTACTCTCTTGCTGCTTCTTCTATCGTTTTCATATCTATTCGGTTTTTAAAAGTTCGCTATTATCATGGATATTTCCGATGATTTCCATGAATTGATAACTATGAGTGAAAGGAACGCAACGCCATTCCAAGAAACCCCTTCCTTTTTCATAGCAATTTTCGGAAAGTCTATCAGGAAACAATACCCACTCTACTTTTGATAAATAAGGCTTATTTCCGTCAAAATTTTCCCTTTCAGAATTGTACCCAAGTGGGTAAACGCGAACAATATCGCCCTCGTAAATCTCTTTGCCATGCTTATCGCGCAATCCGGTAAATTGACTGACGGTTTCGGGAATAACTTCAATTAGAATATCTTTAATCTTTTCATCATCAAAAAAAATTGCTCTACCAGGCAATATGTAATGATGCCGCTTACCGTGATGAACTATCGCTATATAATTCCCATACTCCCATTCTCCGTTATCCATTCGCTTTCCGCGAAACATAATTTTTCTATTCATGCCTTACTATTTTTTTTGGTTTCCAAAACATTCAACAACTCGTCAAGAAGGGCGTTTTCAGCCTCTTCGTGAGTGACGTAATCCTTATGAGTGCCACACCATTTAATTCTATAAAAATAAAGGTCTTGATAAAACACCGCGTCATCATCGTATGACCAAATAGGATTAACTGCATTTGCTATTCCCTTCACGTCCCGCATCCATTTCAACGCCAAAGCCACTGTGGGTGCTGAAATACTGCCGTCCAACGCTCTTGAATTAACATCGAAGTCTCCGGCAATATTGGTGTGTGGGAGATGGTCGTATGGGTCGTAATGTTTATCTACTTCCCAATTGAAGCCAGCCGCCTTTAATCGCTGCGCTTGATCAAAGCTAACTGTCTGTAATTCATTCATATACTTATTTATTTAAATTTTTATTATTTTCTTTTATTATCCGTATCATCACTTTAAAACAAAGGTCAAATCCGAGTTCCATCGCTTGGATTGCAGATAATACTGCAATCAATTTCGCGTTCTGCTCTACATGGTTATTAAATTCATCCTTTAAGATGGTGTATAATTCTTGTTCTGTCATGGCTTATTCAGTTTTAGGGTTAGTGAAGGTAAGAACACCTTCAACGCTTATAAGTTGTGGCTCAATTTCATTGAAAATTGTAAACCACCCTTCCTCTGAATCGCGCAGGTAGTCCAATTCATCAGTCCTGCTTTTCAATCTTACTGGCACACAGTATTGGTGTCCGTCGCCATCGTCCCAAAGGAAGTATCTCTCCGATGTGCCATTCAGGTAGGCGACACGCTCTGCTGCTGCGCGTGAGTTGAGATGGTCGCTTTCAGGCTCCCACTCCCCGCTGCTATATGTCCCGACTGTAAAAATATCTGGGTTTTTGTCTGATAAAATGTATTCGTACATGGCTTATTCTGTTTTATCGTTTTTTGATAATTCTTCTAAAAGGGCATCGGCGCTATTTATAGAATGTCGCGCAGATAAACTTACGTCTGCAACTGAATAGGTCTGTGCGGCTATCAGTCCCTGCATCGCCATTGCCGCAAAGAGTTCGCGTTTGGTTAAGCCGCCAAGTTCATGTCCTCTTGTATAAACAATGCGCTCATTCCCTAATTTTTTTGCTCTATCTGTCATATTTTTAATTATTTATTGATTTTCTATATCTTCAAACTTATACAAAACGGCTGTGGATTGTATTCTGGGCAAACAAAATACTCCATTATCAGTTACTTTCTTAACTAATACATCAAATCTTTTAGTTTCTAAACCTGGTAATCTATTCACGTGAACTACAACATCAAAAGGCTGTAATTTCATTGCTTCTTCTTTTGTCATATTTTTAATTATTTATAATGTTAATGTCCTGTTGGAGGTGGTTGGGGTAATAGTTCCCATGACCTATCTGACATATATTTTTGTTCTAATTCTTCTGCCAATTCAACAGCATGGACTGCATCTATCAGGTAGATTGTAGCATCATTATCATCGGTTGTTTTTACTGATTCTAAAAATTCTTTTGCTTTATTGCTTTTCATGTTTTTTATTATTTAATTGTTTATCAATACCCGCATATTTTATTCAGATATTCAAACGGCCTCATTCCTGAAACCCGCATCCTGTTTGCTGTCGTATTCAAGTCTTTGTCTTTTGACTGAATCACCTTTTTTCCTGCCACAATCCGATAAGGAGTTCCGTCGCCATCGTACATCAATTCTGATATTTGTTTGTCCTCCGGTTGTGGATTGTCTAAAAATTTTGCATTTCTCATGTCTATCTATTTTTAAATTGTTTGATTCTTTTATGATTTTTCAATATTTTTCTAACCGTTATTGTTGCTATCAATATAACTAATACCATTATTATAACAATAACAATTCCAAGTACTAACAAAACAGAAGTACCAATTCCTGGTAACAACGTTATACTATTTTCTGTCCATTCAACTATTTTCATATCTTTTTATTATTTAATTGGTTTATAAAATGTTCTTTTAATCCAAATGCGTATCGTTATCCCGAAAAATCCTATCCTGTATTCGTATGCTTCGGTAGAAAACCAAAACTTCTCAAGTCCAAATATTAGCCAACCGGACGGCCTGCACCAGAACGGCTCTTTCCAACGGTTATGTATCGTTATCCTTTCAAAAGTATTTTTGTATGGCATATCTTTCTATTTTATAAGTTTAAATTCGTAAGCCCAATAAAATTCGTTACGCTCCCATGCACCCTTTTGGATTTTGTCGATAAGGGCGGCGAAGGCTTGCTGCGGTGTTTCAAAATCAGTTTCAATTCCATTAGAATAATAAACCAATTCCTCATCTGTACCATCTTCAAAGCCGCCATAATGAGCAATAATGCCCTCTCGGATACAATTCTCATCGCTTATATCCTGTAACCGCTCTGCATTAACGCCGGTAATTTCTATGAAATAGCGGGCGAAATCTTTAGACATATATAATTTATTGCACCATTTATTTGGATGAGTGATGCTCTTTATTGAAAGGTGTGTTTTTACGGTATTGTATCCATCCTGATATGCTATTTTATACCTGCTCCCATTCCTTTTTAATATTCTATACGGCTCCTTCAGATACAGCGTTTCGCCGATTTTGAAGCGAGGTTTGATAGGAGAATAATAATCCCAGCCATAATCTTTTCTACTAAATCCATAAGGAGTGGCGCCAATAAAATTCTTCGGCTGCGGCTTCATTATCTCTCGGAACTGCGTAATCCGCCCTTCTACTATGCCGTGAAATATCGGCTCTTTAAAACATTTTCCGTTCATATCTATCTAATTTTTAATTAATTAACAAGCTTTCGTAGTCAGGATGCAAAACCACGGCGGTATAAAATTCGCCGTTCTGTTCTTCGTCTATAATATCTTCAATCTGACAATTTACACGGTGCGGATTGCCATCGCCATCATATACCTGTATCAAGATATTACACTCATTGATTGCATACCCTTTCAATTTTTTTCGCAATTCATTTACTTTTAATTCCATATTTACCTAATTTTTAATGGTTAAACAAATCATAATCACGTGAAACACAATTGTCCGGCAATTCCAAGCGACTGATGCCAGCTTGAGCCAAAAGGCTGTCTTTGAAGTAGCAAGTTCCTTTATACCCATCATAATCAAAAGCATAGCACACTGTTCTAATAAAACGGTCTACGTCTATTTTGTCATATTTTTTCCCGCTCATTAGACCGATTTTATAGTGGTCGCAATACCTTAACGTATTTAATATAACATCTTCGCTTTTTTTAAAATCAATCACAGGTTCAATGCTGGCAAAAATCTTAAATCCAGCCTCATGCAGTTTTCGCATGGCTTCGATGCGCTGGGTGTTGGTAGAAGCGTGAGGCTCCAATTCATCGTGTCCACTAAGTGAGAAGCCAAACGCTACATATTTTTTGTATTTACCCTGCTTTTCTATTTCCTTACGGACGTCGGATTTGCACGTTTCTATTAGATACTTATTGTAACAATAATTCGGGCATTCATCAGCCAGGCAGTCTTCACATGCGCTTTCTATTTCATTCAGTATTTCGTCCTGCCTTTCAATCAAACAATTAATATCCGGCAAAACGTTGTCGACCCAGTCTGCTCGTTTTGATAGAAGTTTTACAGGTACTTCATTTTCAACGCAAATGTCTATTGCTTTAATAGTTAGTTCGATGCACTCATTCAAAGCCCAATCGCTCGTAAAACTGAAAAACAGCCCGTGTTTTTGCAACTCTGTCAAATTTGCCTCTAACTCTTTTTCAAACACTTCCAAAGCGTGTTTTTCATCTTTGAAACAGGCTTTTAGTTTCGGAACGTTGCCCCATTTGAAACGCTTGCAATAGCAATACGTACAGGAATTGGAGCAGCCAACGTAGAAATTGCACGCCCATTTGGCATATTCAGCCGCTTTTCCGGCAGGCTGATAAATCGCTTTTCCGTTAAATCTTTTGTTCATTTTTATTGATTTTTAATTTGTTCTACTAAAAATATTACGTTGATACCCTACATCATCCGGCAAAATAACGCCGACTGCGTGAAGCGCATCGCGGTATGTTACACCGTTGTTTTCTATCTTCAAAAAACAGTTATACGCCTTCGGATAACGCTCCATAAGCACCTCAAACCTGCTTATCTTTTCAAACGTTGCGCCAAAGCCGCAAAACATACAGCCTGTTCGTGTTATTCGCGGGTCATTGTACAGTTCGCAAAACTCAAGATTGAAAAGCTGCTTGTATTCCCAGATGTTGCCCTCTGTCCAGATAGACAAAGGCTTGCTTTTTGAACGTTTTCCGAAAACGTTACAGCCTGTTCGCAGCCATCCCTTTTCCCGTAATCGCGATTCGCTTCCAAGTTCACCGGTAATACAGTCGTATTTTCGCATGGGCTTCTTTTTTAAGTAATCGCAGCATCGGTCGCTACATGCAAAAGGCGCATTTACTAAATGCCGGTACTTTTCAGGCAAAACAAACGTAGTCTTTTTTCCGTCCCGCTGAATACCGGTCAAATATCGCGATGCGTGCGGAGCATCGTTGCGCAACTCGTATATCATCTTTGAACATTCCTTTGAAATCAACGGAAAGCCGTACTTTTCTATGATTTCACAAAGGCTGTGTTTCGGACGTATTACTGTCGTGTTTCCAAACTTCTTTGTGGCAAATCTGATAATTTCAGGATATTCATTTCCGGTATTCACAAAAACCGCCGGTATGTCCTTTTTCATCACGTTGCGTATAAGGTGCATTAAAACAGTGCTATCCTTACCGCCGGAAAATGAAATGACCGGATTGTTGATTTCGGCGCAAAATCTTTCTATCACCATTATTGCATGGTCTATTTTCTGATTGATATTGCCCGCTTGCAATTCACGGAGTAATTTGGTCGTTCTTTCCATTATACCGCCTCCCGAATTTTATATTTTAATTTTCCGTCTGCTCCAATTATTTCTCTAAAATCAGGCTTGAACGCATCAATATTTTTCTCTAAAAAATCAAATAATTTTTTTGAGACGCTCATTTCAAACGTTCCGCATTTTTCCGAAAAACCGTGAAAATCGGTTATCAAAAACAACGGACTTTCTTTTAGCAATCCTTTTGCTTTTCCGTATATTTTTCGATAGTTTTTCGTAAATTTTTCGGGATAAACGGCTGCGTTTTTTACTTCCCAATTTTTTAGCAACGCGAATTTGTTGGCGATTTTCTTACCGCTGTTGTCGCACCATCCCCGCGCTTCGTAATGGTTATAAAACCTTTCAAACTCATTCACGGTTGATTTTATCCTTTTGTCAAAAAACAAAATTTCAAAAAATTTCTCTCTCTCTTCAATTTTTCCGTCTCCGGAGAGAGAGAGAATCTTTTCTTTTCTTATCTTATCTATAGATCTAGTGTTGGTGGTACGATTTTCACACGAAAGGGTATCGGAAAGGGTACCGGAAAGGGTACCGGAAAGGGTATCGGAAAGGGTACCGGAAAGGTAGTTTTTAGAACTACCTTTTCCAGAAAGGGTATCTGAAAGGCATGTTTTAAAACTACCTTTTTCTACTCCCGTGATAGTGTACTCCGTATTATTCCGTCTTCCGTCTCCACTCTTGAATTCGATTAATTCATATTGTTTTAGCGTATTTCGTGCTTTTTGCATTGCGGACTCACTCATGCCCGAATCCATAGCCAAATACCCATTGGATTGATTGTAGGGATTCTTCCACCCTAATTCATTGGCCTTATTCAGCAACGCAAAATAAACAGCCTTTTCGTTGGGGGTGAATGAATACTCCTTATTCAATGCCCAAAATCTATTAATCAATTCAATATAAGTCATTTATACTAAATCACTTTAACTGTAATTGCAAACTCGCGAGCTTCTCCTTAATTATTTCACCTATCACCTCGTTGTGTGCATAATTTGCAACTGGAGCGGCATTTATACTTTCAGCCATTCTTCTGGCATAATCCTCCTCAACGGGTGTAAGCCCATAAATAGCGGTCGGAAGGTGATACTTTGTAAAACAAGGCGTTTTGCTTGTCTTGGGAACATCAATGCGCACAAACGACTGTCCCGCTATTGTTTCTTCGCTCACCTTTCCGGCAAGTTGGTTATGCCCGAATAACTCAACTATTGCCCATGTCTCAAATTTTATTTGTTCTTCCATCTTTTTAAAATTTAATTTACTGATTTATAATTATTTTAATTCAATTTTAGTTTTCTACAAATCATAATAACTGAATACCTCCGTACTTTCCGGTTTTATAACATCAACTGCGTGTGTATCAACAATTTTTGAGATTTCCCAATCAAATTCGATTTCAGATTTTTCTAAAAATCCCTGAATAATTTCCCGTATTCTCAAAATTTCATTCGTCTGCACAAGTATAGAATATTCGTATCCAGATTGGCCATCTTCATCATTGACCATGAAAAAAATCACATTGTACCAGACAAGAATCTTCTCTCCTTCATACAGATCATCATTTGTAATACGAATAATTCCGTTTCTGCATTTTTCAAACGGAGCTATAGAAACCACGCGAAATGCACCTTTGATTTTCGTCTCAAGAATTTCGATCAATAAGTTTTCTATTTCCGTTGGTGATTTTCCAATGACGAAATATTTGTGTTTTTTGACTTTGAAACTTCCTTCGTCAATGTATAAAACCAAACATTTCCACACCTTCATTTCAGGTTCATTTTTTCCGGTCAGTTCAACGTCCGAAACCATAACGTCCGTAACATTGTTTGATCGCATAGTGGCCACGTCAATAGAGGTTATTTGTGCGCCACGTTTTAGGATTGTCCTTTCATTCAGGACAAGCTCTCCGGTATCATCTTTTACGTATGATGATGATACAATGACATCTTCGGCAACGTATTTTCCGACGCCGTCTTCAATTTTTACTGATTCTTTTTTGTTCATACTACTTTTATTTGATTTGTTTACAATTTTTCTTCTATATCTGATATTATATTTTTCAACTTAATCCACATTTCATAATATTTATTATCGTTTTCTAAAGCTATTCTTACTGCCTCTTTTGCACAGATTAAAGATACTACATCATATTCAAATCTTTTTTCCTGAATCACGCTTTCTAAATATTCTATTGATTTCATATTACTTGATTTGTTAAATATGGGGCGGAGTGAACCGCCACGTGTTGGTTAATTCTAATTAATAGGTTCATTAAATACTTCATCTAATATATTTTTTGGATATGATCCAACTTTTCCCCAGCGCGTATCAGGAACATCTTCAATCGGCAAATTTCTTTCTTTGCAAATCTTTGTTGCTCTTCTGCCTAAAATGCCTGCCTGTTTATTTGTTACTGTAAATCCTAAAAATACTGCATATCCGGCGACTGTGAAATATTCAGGCCGTGTCGTTGTCCGCGCCTTCAATTCAAAAACATCCCGTTTCACTTCTTGCAATTCTTGACTGTGGGATCGCAATTCTTTGATGGTTAATTCGAGAATGTCGAGAGTAGATAACTGTTTTTGTTCTATTGATTTATGAAATACTTTTCGGTACACTTCAAAAACCGGCCTTACTTTCCTTGCAACAAAATATTCCATGCACGGGATTGTAAGTTTGTAGTTTTCAGATGGCCTTCCACCAAGAGGGTTTTCGCCATTTATGGCTAAAACCTTATAATCAACATCTTGGATAAAATCAGACGTTAGTGCGCGAACTGATTTACTTTTTTCAGAATAGATTAACGGCCACACTAATTCCAAATCTACCGGATATTCGTCTCCTGATTGATTCAATTCCAAAACCTTTTCAAAATAGGTTTTTATTTCGTTCTCCGAACTTTGTTTTGATAATACAATATTTTTCATGCTGTTAAAAATTAACGATTAAACACTCATCAAACACTTTTCGTTTGATTTCCTGAATTGAATTTGAACTTTGTGGATCGTAGTTGCGGATACGATACCTCGATGAGGCTGACGAAATTGTTGCGGATTTCGTTTGATACGGATTTCGCTCCGGTGGGCGTGCTTGTGCCGTTACTATGCTTCGCAGCACTTGCATTTTTTACTGACGGTTCCATCGTACTGATAAAAAATGTATTAAATGAAAAAACTGCTGTACCCTGACTTTTTGGAACCGTCAACAGTGCTTTGCAGCGACTGCCAGATTGGGTACAACAGTAAACCTGTTGTTGTATGTAAACGATTGAAAATAAACAAATCGCTACAATTGCACGTGTTTGACGGTTCCATCCTGTCAAATACGATGCAAAAATACGATATTTTTTCATTTCAACAAACATTTTTCAGAAATTTTTACGAAACTTTCAATAATTTGCTTTTGTTCGGGAACTGAAATGGCAATTTACCTTTCCCATCATCTTCATCGAACAATTCAAGACACGCACCGGCATGTCTTCTGTAATCTTCCATATTTATATGATTCAGTGCAATATTTACCTCTCTACGCCTTTTCATATCGGATTCAATCCTTGCATCTAAAAATCTTTTTTCATTTGTCAGACTGTAACGTTGTTTCGCACTTTCATCATCTTGTTTGATTTGAATGTTTTTTTGTTCAATTTGAACATTCAATTCAATTAAATTTTTCATTTCAAGTTCTTCCCATCTTAATACGAGTTTTGCACGGGCTTCATCATTGAACTTTGTGGCAATATATAGGCATTCACGTTGTGTAAGATCGTACATTGGTCTTTCTTCACCTTTAACGTCGTTATAAGTAACGGCGTTAAATTTTCGCCCAGAGACTTTTTCCCATGCAGGCTCCATTGCCCTTATAGCCTTTAATACATTATCATGGCTTTTCCCTGTTATTTCCGCTATCTCGCGGCTTGTCATTGTTTTATTGATTATTATGTTTTCCATCTATTTGATTATTATATTGTTATTTTCAAAATCCATATATTTAAAGAGTAATCCGGCTGCATCTCGGCCATGCTGTGACGTCCTGCCTTTGTATCCCGTAAATTGTTTGAATGACTTTGCAGGCAACTTTGTCATGTTGTCCTTCGGAGCAACCATTTCAAATGGAATTGCATTGTCGGTAAGAAAGTCCTCCCATATCTTTGCGTCGCGCTTTATGCCACCTACACCCTGCAAACTCCCTTTCTCTTTATCTCCGAACCATTTTCTCAAACGTGCGTCTTCAACGCGGACTAACATTATACCTGGCAATCGATGTATTTTGAACATTGCCTGATGAATTTTCAATGTTTCAACGGTTAATTTTTTGGATATGGTATCATATACTGCGTAACCGGTGTTTGTGCCGGTGTCAATGCCTATGACGTATCTGGAATTTTCCATTTTATTTTTGATATTGAAGGTATTGCATCTCTGCTTTCTCCTTACTGACAATTGTCCGGCACAAGTCAATAATATGCACACATGAAGCATTGAGTCTTTCAAGCCATGTTACCGTACTGAACTCTTCAGCAGCAATATTTTTCACAAGTTCATTTTGTGATGTTTGCGTCAAACAACCCTCTTTTGCTAACTTCACAACCACATTGCATATTTCTGATGATTTTTTCAGCATTGCTAACTTTTTCGCTTCGGCAAGCAAATAGCCGGTTCGCACCATATACACAGCCAGAATTTTTGCCCGTTCAATAACTAAATTGATGTCATCTGGAATCACGGTTTCCAACTCCGACTGAATGTCGGCACATTCATTTTTGATTTCTTCGTATGTCATCACATTAATATTTAATGTTTTTTAAACAATCGAATAGGCGGGTAGTTTTGATTTTCGCTTTTAATGACTTCAACTCTGATGACAACGCCGCTATTTTCTATCGCTGTATAAGCGACTACTTTCTGATTTCTTACTGGGATACTCATGTCAATCGTATTTAAAAAAATAAATCTCACCAATCCTGCCTCACTACGCCATACATAACCAGACCCCGCCTTACCAAACCCTGTTTGACCATACTCTGTTTGACCATACTTTTCCTGCCAAACCCCACAGTACCAAACAAGAACGCACCGCACATCGCCGTACAATACCGTACCAGTCCGCATCTGCCAAACCATAACGGAATATCCGAACACGACCGAGCCAAAAAATACCTGACACGACCTAACCGTTCCTGCCTAACCGTACCGCACTGCTCCTCGCCGTGCCTCGCCAGACTTCTCCTCACCTGCCAAATAGCACCTCGACCTACTAAACGTGACCCCACAACACCGTACCAGTCAATACTGCACCATAACTGCATTACCTTACCGAGCGTCACGTTGTCATAACAAACATCGCCAAAACAGAACCCACCTAACGCTACCCCGTCCATATTTTAACTATTACAAAGTTCAAAAAGTCCGTAGCTGCCCGAATTTGATTTTTCAGGACGCCATTCGCCTACTCCGCAGGAAAACCCAGCAAGTACGACTAATTGAGCCAGTTGCTCCTTTGAAATACCATTTACAAAGTATTGGATTTCAAGTTCCGCCTCCCATCCTGCACTGTATTCTCCACGAAAGCGAATATCCGCAACGCCGGTTGCCAAGCGTACCATATCTTCTCGGATATGAGGCTCGCCGCAAATCTCTACTAAATCGCTTTCTTGTGCCATCACGTGAAAACGACCACGCAAATCGGTCATCACCATACCGAGTTGCTTTCCGGCTCTGACCATTGCCGCCTTAAAGCCAACCGCAGGAAAACCGGTACGCTTCCCATCTGGGAACATGTACAAACTTTCAAGATACTGCTGTTCTGGATTTTTTGCCTCTTTCCCCGTTGGCGCTTTTTTCATTTGTTTGTCAAGCATCATTTGCTTGGCTTTTTCAGAAAACTTACTCACGATAAGCGGAGTGATTCCTCTTACTCTGAATTTCACTACATCAATCTCGATTTTCGGGATTGTGATTACTACTTCTTCTTTTTTCTTTGCCATCTTTACTTAATTTATTGATTATTATTAATTTATTTGAAATTTCATTTTTTATGCCGCTTTCCCAATTATCCGGTTATAAATTTCACCACGTAATTCCTCCGCCATTTCAATACGTTTTGTCAAATTGTCACAAAACACCCTGTCATAAGGTATTACAAGAATCGACAACTGATGATCTTCATTGATAACACGCGGATCATAACTGCAAAAATCGCAGTACAATGTATTGGTCACAATCATGTTCATTTGGCATTGTGCATAATAGTCTTTCCGCTCTTTTTTAAAGAGTTCCAATGTCATGATTGAATTTTCCACATGATTTGCGCTGCTAAACGGACATTTTATTTCAATGATACGGTCATTCTCAATTAAACCGTCCGGCGAACCACCGGCAAAGAAACCTTCCAATGGGAAAAATACAGGGTTTTCTTTTCCAAAATAATGGACATTTTTCCGTCCTGTTATTTCAATGTAAGCGTCCATTGCTTCGGCTTCATAATTATTCCCCCATTCAATCTCTTTTGTTGAAATGGACGGCTTACTTTCTCCTGTCATCATTGATGCAACAATTTCATAAATGTATGTCATTGCCGTTTCGCCGAAGGTTTTATCCTTTGTTTTTGATGATACTAAAAGCTTGTGAATATTGCTGGCAGTAAAGTTGCCAACCCGTTCATTTTTCCAGTCTTCAATTTTATTCATTCCCTTTATATTTTAATCTGTTAAAAAACAGCCCATGTACATGTGATTATGAGATACACAGGCTGTAAAGTTGAATACCTCATTTATTTTCAGATTCAAAAAGTTCACCGTTTCCATTTGGTTTTTGCATTCCGACAACAGCCCTCCGCGCTGCAAACATCTTTTTGACTAATTTGTTTTCGCGCAATGATTCATCGATCATGTCAAATAACATGTCAAGTTCATCAGAATTATTGCAGTTGGCTAATTTTTCCGTTAAATCATTCTTTATTTCTGCTGGGAGAGTGGCCTCATTGCCGTTTTTTTCGCGTTTAAACAGTTCATTACATGTAAGCTCTTTATCTTTCAATGCCTGCATGTATCCGCGCAAATCGGCAATATGTTCCGCTTTTACGGCTTCTTTGGTTTTAAGTCCTAAACAGGATAGGATTTCTTCTTCAGTTGCCTCACATTCTATTTTGAAATATTCAAATGCCTTTGCTATGGCTACTTGCAATTTTGCATTATCAGATAAATCTCCATTTGCAAATTTGAACGCTTCTTTATAAACTGTGTCAATCAATGCCTTTGGTATCACTTTCAGGATAGCGTTACGCTCAGCTATAGCTAATATTGCCATTGCGTTGGTTTCGATTACGGATTCTTTATAGCGTATTCCCCTGCTATCAATTATTGATCTTCTACCTTCAACACATACTGCGTAATTCGTTTCCAGATCAAACGCAACGGCTTCGGCAACAATAACCCTGTCCGTTATCTGTTTGATCCGCTGTTGGACACGTATATTGCCATATTGCTGGCATACGATCCTTGCAAGATGAACACTTGCACCAACAACATTTTTACCACCTACCGGCTTTGCATATCGGCAACTTTCAGCTGTCTCCTTGTCCATGCAAACGATAGCGATACTATTATTCTTTACCCGCATCAAATCACGCGGATACTTTTTCGCTGTGGCAACCTGAATATCGATTGCTGCCCGTTCCTGAGCCTCAAAAACTTCAAGACCCTGTCCTTCTAAAATTTGTATTGATTCCATTTGTTTTGATTATTAAATTGTTTTAAATGATTTACTCTTTTTTACTGCTGCATGACCATGCTACAATAGATACAAATGCGCATAGAATTGCCGGTATGATTTGCCACCACGCTCCTGACAATACGCATACTATCAATAGAGCCGATATCGCGGAAAAAGTTATGGCTATTGTTTTATCGAATATCTTTATTTTCATCTCATTTTATTTTTGAACTGTTTATACTTTGAATCTGACTGATCGCATTCACCCCACAACAATATTATAATACATATTGCTGCAAATACTACAAAAAATATTTCTTTGTCTGCCATTGTTTTTAGCTTTAAGCGATTTTACGTAAATTGAACTCTGTCAAAAATAGGTCGCGATCTGCCATTTCATTTGCCGTTTTCTTTTCTTGAATTTTATTTTCAAGAAGACACGTATCAAAATTAGTTTCAACCTTTTCATATTGATCTTTCATATCCGTACAATAATCTTCATACCAGCGAACTTTTTCATTATATTCAACTTGAATTGCGTACCGGCCTTTTTCCTTCTCGAATAATGTCTTGTAACCGCCAGTTTTTATGAAAAAATTTGCGATTTCATCATAAAGATCATCATCGAAAATTTTACGCTCCCTGTTTTTTACCTCATGCCGAAGTTTTTTGGCAAGATTGGAATACGTGATGTATAGTATATTGTCTCCATATTCATTGTAAGGCAATATGACCTGATCTCCATCACAAAATATTGAGGATTGAATACACATTGTATCACCGTTCAATGAAAACTTTTCCCAAATTCCTTCATCTGTGATAATACAGTCGTAAAACTTTGCGATACTGTATACTTCTGTTAAAAATTGTCTTCTATTCATGGCTTTTCAATTTTTGACATTAAAAACAATACCCGCCCTTCGCTGGCGACTAATTTTTGATAATTGATTTTAGCGTGATACAGTTGTTTGTACCTGCTGAAAAAACTGGTGGGATTTGCATCAGGATAGATGCGCCGGCATATTTTTGCCCGTTCGGTATATTCGATTGCGACGTCGGAAAGAGTTGTTACGGTTTTCGTTTTCATGGCTGTACTAATTTAGATTTTTTTCAGATATACTCATATTCATACTCTTGTACAATTCATCTCTTACAGTTGGATCAGAAACTTTGTCAAATATTTTAGATAAATCTTCTCTAAAACGAATTACATTTTCTGTCGCTTCACATTCAATTCCTTCAATTGCCTTGATCGAATTTTTATAAAACGCACATCTACCAAATAAATCATCTAATTTATTATCAAATGTTTTTAAAATCAATATGATATTATGATTTATCATTTTAAATTCAGAAATGAACTGGTCTATTTTTTCTTTTTTCGTTTTCATGCTGCTGCCTCCACTTTAAGAAGTTCAAAAATAAATTTTCTGCCTTTTTCAGTCCACACGGTGAGGTGATACGTTTTGGTCACGTCGTTTACCGTTTCGGTATACGTTGTGGTTTCGGTATAACCTTTGCCCTGATACTTTGCGTACAGTATCCACTGCTCGTTTACTTTGAACTGAATCTTCATGTCGCAAAGTTTTTTGTTCAAAGCCTTTGCACTCATGCCAAGTTCTTTGGCTATTTGCGTGGTGGTGAAGGTTGAAACGCTTCTTAACGTTTCGCGTGCGTATTCAGCATCTGGCAACAGTCCTTTGATTTCATCGTTTTTTATTTCGATGATTTCCTGTTGCTGATAAACTTGTGATTCTGCTGCAATACGCTTTTCCTGCTCATCTTTCCAGTTTTGAACAAGCATCAATACTGTATCTGGGTTGGAAAAGTCAAGCAGTTGTTTTAATTTGCTTTCCATTTCATTAAAGGCATTGATAAAATCTAACTTGAATTTTAACGCCTTTTCTCCTGTGAATCCCATTGCCAGCAATGTAAATCCATCTCTATTCATAATGAATAAAGGCCTGTCAATGCCATTTACATCAATATACGATGTTTCGTAAAACATTGATTTACAAGTCGTAGAATTTTCCACGACTTGATTATCAACATTTTGTAAGATTCCTCTTATTGCGTCCAAAACTTCTACATGACGCTTTCCGAATTTTTCAGCAACCAGCAAACTACTTGTTGCCGGATTCCCTTTTTCACTTTTAAAGACTAATGATTCAATATTTTGAATCACGGTGTTTCGCTCCGTTGGCGTGCTTACTTGGCTACTATACTTCACCATGTCTGCAATTTTACTTGACCTCGTCATTTGTCGGAATAAAATTGGTTAAAAATAAAAAAACTGTTGTACTCTCCTTTGACGAGGTCAATAGCAACTTTGCAGCGACTATCCGATCGAGTACAACAGTATATCTGTTGTTTTATGTAAGCGACTGAAAATAAACAAGTCGCCACAAAGTTTCGCATTTTTGACCTCGTCATGATCAAATACGCTGCAAATATACATCTTATTTTTGATATTGCAAACATTTTAACAATTTTTATGAATTATTAACACTTTCCCTTTCAAATTCATCTAATTCATCTGCTAACCGTTCATGGAATGAATCCTCACTATCATCACCGGAAAGAAGCCAGTCTATCCGTTGTGTGTAGATAGCGGCTATTCTCAAAAATCGAACGGCTTGTTTGAACCTTTCTATCGTATCATTGGAATAATAATCATCTTTATAATGTTTTTCGTTGGCCCGAATCTCCTGTTCAATATCATCGGCAACTCGTTCAATATGATACTGGTAATAATCGAACGCTCCTCCACTCATAACTTATTGATTTTTAAACGGTAAAAACTCTATATCTACCCAGTCGCTATCCTGAAACAGCGTCTTCAAATCCGACAGACGTATTATTATAATGTGTCCGTCGTTTGCATCTTGAATATCCGATTCCGGCAGATCGCCTTGCCACGTTTCTAATGCACCTTCTGCTAAAATATAGATGTATTTTTCCATGATGATTTTCACATTTACAAAAATTTCACCACTGCATTTTCCGACCTTTTCAGGTTGTAGATGTCATGTCTTGACCATGTCATACGTGATTTTGCGCCATTCTCACCCTTTACCGGAGTGATATTGCGATTTTTAATATGATAGTCAAATCTTTGCTTGCTGCCGAAGACTTGGTACGCTTCTCTAGTTCTCACCTCGTCCATTTTCGGAGCAAAACACTTGATGTATTTGAGTAGATCGCCTACTTTCTGATCGTCCTCTTCATTCAACTTTTCCCGTAATAATACTATGTCTAAATTCATTTTGTTTTGATTATTAAATTGTTATTGATTATTGATTTTTATTAAGTTTAAAAACCCCCGCAATACATTGATTGTCACATCTTAAATTTTCCATTTGAAAAACTGATTGCGGGGATTGTTTTTTGTTTATCTTTGCCACGTCACATTTTAAATTTTTCAGCATGAATAAAAAATCATCTTTAAACTTCGCTAATGTCATGGCATCTATTGGATTAATAGCAACCATATTTTTAAGTTCATCAACCTGGTATAACTGGTTTGCAATTGCCGAAAACTGGGCTAAAATCATTTGCGTTTTATCAATTATCGCGTTTTTCGCCATCATTATCTTGTGGATATATGTTTCAGTTGTCAAGAAATTCATTGACGAATTTAGACAGATGAAAAATGAAATCCAAGAACTGAAGAAAGACAGCATCGATTTCAAGCAAAATTTCAATTCATTGGAAATTCCTGGAAAAAGGTGGATATATCTAAATGTTCCAGAAGAGGATGTTTCGGATAAACTTATATGGCCGACGGTGTAATGGGTGGAGTTCATGATGATTAATTACAAATTACCTAATTCTATTTCACACTCTCTAATTCTTAAATTTATAGAAAAAACGATCACATCTTTAATAAGATTAAGGCAATATTTATCAATACCATCCTCAATAATCCCTTCGCAATCTAATCTGTCTGGTAAATCTCCATATCCTTTACGAAACAACTTGTAACCAATTGATAATTCACATACACATATTTCATTTGTTAAAATATTTCTAATTCGTTTCAAATAATCCAAATTTTCACTTGTCTTAATAATTGATTTACACATATTTATTTTATCATCATTCATGCTGCCTCCGTTTTCGTTTTTATCCTTTCATTTTTTTAATATCAGTCAATAAAATAACCATTTCCCTTATATTGTTCTTTGTATTGAAAATGTTATGTTTAATCTCTGACATTTTCTTTTCTACGCTATTTGGCTGCGGCGGCTGATCGTCAATCCAATTATAAAATGTGGACTGTTGCTGTGAAAATTCTTTAAATTTTTCTATAGCAAGTTCGATACTGCACTTTTCTTTTTCAATTATTTTTTTAGAAAAAGCGCTATCTATGCCAGCCATTGCAGCAGCCGTAATTTTCGACTTTAATAGCCCAAAATCAACTGGCGACACTTCCATTTCTGGGATTACTGTTTCAAGATTTGCGTCTTGATTGTTGTTTTCAGGATTAATGTCCTGACATTTTACTTTTGATTCCATTTTTATTTGATTTTTAAAAATTTATAACTACTTTAAATTAAATTGATTACTTCTCAAACCATAAATAAAACGGTATCAGGTATCTACACGAAAAACCTAATTTTTCGCCTATTTTCAGGATACCCGTCAATTGCAGCACTACGGTAACGTAATAAAGGAATGCCGCTAAAATCATAATTGAAACTAATAATCTCCACATAATATATTGAATTTTAAATGTTTATCATAACCAACTCCGCACTCAAAAACTCATTTCTGAAATGTTGGCAAAGAAAATATGCCGTCAATTCTGTTGCCTTTTGAAAACCGAGTTTCAATTTTACATTTTCCAACGTTTTCCGTATCGTGAAAATGCTGCGGCAGGTATAATCGGCTATCTCTTTTACCGACATACCGACTGCTATATAAGCCAGAATTTCGTATTCGCGATTTGTGAGCTTGGTGAGCTTGGTGAGCTTGGTGATGATCATGGTTTTATATTTTTACATGTTCAACATAAGGTGCTATCCATTTTACGGAAAAAGAATCCATTTGCAATGACGGGTATCCAATTCCACCGTCTAATCCTACTGTAACACCACCACCACAAGTTTTATCCAATTTTGCAGATTTTATCGTAAAATATCCGCGTTCGGGCATAGGGTGATAATCCAATGGATGATATTTTATCTTACTCCGCTTATCTTCTTTTCGTGGAACAAATACCACCTTTTGCCCGATTAATCCGTTCGGATAATTATGGCAAGATACAGGATGGTGTTGCCGCTCCATGAGCGCGGCAATCAATTCACTTTTTGTGAGTTTGTTAAGTGGGTGGGATTTCGATATATTATTATCGAATTTTGTGCGTATTTTGGTCGCCACCATCGTATTGAGGGTACTATTATTCTCCTCGCTACCGTTTTTGAATTTTTCCCGGTTCATTGGTCAAAAATTAAAATGGTTTAAAAACAAAAAAAACTGTTGCATCCTTTTTGAACCGGGAAATATTTGCTTTGAGGCAACTATCTGACCAAGACGCAACAGTTATACTGTTCTTTATATAATCTTCTGAAAACAAATAAATTGCCTTCAAAGCTTGCATATCCCGGTTCATTGAGAAATACGCTGCAAATATACGACATTTTTTGAAATATTTCAAAAAATATTCATAAAAATTGTTAAAATTGAAAAAAATGCGGAAATATCCCAGTATTTTGTGACGTTTTTGACATTCCCTCAATCCGTGCTGATGTAGCAAGGTCTGCATGTTGCAGGTCTTTTTAATTACTTTAATTATGTCAAAAACAAAGAACGGAAAGAAGATTGTGCCTGTTAAACCGTACACCTGTATTACCGAAGATGGTAAAAAGGTAGATGTGAAACGACACCGTCGCTCCACTCCTGATAAATAGGCGTTGATTCCAGATGGGGCAGTTCCGACTGTCCCATTTTCATTTTTGCCAAAAACGTGTTGGATACTTCCGCATGTGGTGAGGTTCATGATAATTGATTTATGTATTTGATTATTAAGATTCTATCCCTATCGATCTGCGAAAATCAATCCGCGCTTTGATGATCCGGTACACTTCGACAACCATCTTGATCTCCCAAGTGGTGAACTTGTTATTTTTCCGGTACAGCGCGTTTCTAAACGTTTGTGCGCTACGACCCAACTTGTCAGATGCTTCTTTGATGTCGCCTACCTCCTTGTACATCTTGCAATACTCGATCATATCCCAGATGTTGGGAAGTTTTTCAAAGTTTTCATTTTCAGGACTTACCTGATTTTTTACCAAATTTTCCATTTTTAAAATAAGTAATTTTACGTATTGACATTCAATTTATTAAATCTCATCTTTGTGGTTTGTCCCGTCACGCGGATTCAAAACTAAAGACAATGCAAATATACGATAAACTTACGTATTACGTATGTTAAAAATTCTTAAAATGTAAGTTATTTGCAAAAAAAGAATGTAAATGATTAGTAATTAATAATTTAAAAACTTACCTTTGATTATGAAGTATTCAGTAGACGATGTTTTAAAAAATATCATGCAAAAGCGTAATCGTGAAAAGATTACGCAGAAACAGATAGGTGACGTTTTAAACGTTACAGAGGCTACCTATAACCGTATTGAGAGCGGGAAAATAGGATTGAAATATGAAGACCTTACGAAAATTGCAAGTTTGTTCGGTATGTCAGTAATAGATTTGCTTACATATCCTGATACTTACAAAATAAGTAATTCGACAAAGACAAAACGAATTTTTGTTGAAATTGAAATGACAGAATCCGAATTTGAAGAGTCTGGAATTAAGAATCATGTAATCAAAGCATTAAATAAATAATATAGTGTAAATAATTAATAATCATTGACATGGAAGAAAGAATTAAAAAATTAGAAGATGAAGTATCTGAATTGCGTGAAAAATTATCCGAACTTGATGAATGGGTTGAAAATGGATTAAAAGATGAAATTGCCCATTATATTGAACAAAAAAGAAATTTTGAGCCTTAAATATTTATTCAGATATGAGTGATAATAAAAAAGATAGCATCCCATGCTGGGGTATTTCAATTGGCATAATAGCGTCAGTGGCTATTGTGTTGTCCGTACTATGTTGCTCTGTTTTTGTCTTTCCAAATGTAAATTGGGATGTGAATGCCGTTTCTACGGCAATAATACTTGCATTTGTCGGAATACTTTCAACTTTTGTTGTAGTCAATAATTATTCTCAATTAAATAGCGCAAAAAATGAAACTCAAGCAAAAGTTCTTGAAATAAAAAATGAGTTCGATAAGCAAATCAATGATATGAATAATAGATTTCATACAGAACTAAATGGTTCAAAAGCAGAACTCCTGCATTTGCAAGCATCAATTTGTTTTGAAGATAAGAAATACGATAATGCTGTATTATTTTACTTACAATCAGCCATATTATACATAGATTCAAAAAATATAGATATGGCGAAGCAAATAGTTAATACATTAAATGTTAGAATAGAAAACGATAGATTGCCAAAATTTACAACAACGATTCATTTTATGAAAACTATATCAGATATTTCAAAAGATACTCGTTTAGATATTTTGCCAGGAATTCATGAATTGAGAAAATTCATAGATGATTGTGAGGAGGAAAATAAAAAAACAAAATAGTAAATTCAATAAGAACAATGCTTCACAAAATATTGATGATGCAACAATTAGTAGGATAAATCAACCAAATAACATACTCACTTAATAATAAACAATATGGTAAAAGAAATCAATTCCCGCCGCGACGTATTCCCCACGTGCGAAATGTGCTTCATCGAAATGGCAACCAAGATGATAGAAATTTCAAAAGAAAATGATGTAAAAGTAGCCGAGCTGGTAGAACGTTTGAAAAAACAAATGGAATCAGGACAATACCCCCCAGTCGAATAGTTCCAGAACTTTCAGATTTGCATTCCAGATGACCGTCCAGTCGCGATCAATGTAAATATCCGTCACTTTCATCGTTTCGTCCACGTGATTTAACGCCTCGTGAACGGTTGCCTTATCTATCCCGACAGCCGTCGATCGTGCTATCGTAGCCCATGAATGACGGGCAGCGTAAAACTGTAGATTTTCTATTCCGAGCTTTTCGCCTATCTTTTTCAATCCGGTGTTTATTGCCCTGTTGAAACATTTCGTATCGGAATAATGCCGGTGAAAACCGAAAAGATGTTCCTGGTCATGGCTTCTGTACTTTTCAATCAGCGATCGAATACAGTCTTCAATCCGAACCTTCATCTCTGCGTTATCATCGCGTCTATCTTTTGTCTTTTGCCGGTTATACATTATAATATCCTGCTGTTCCTTTTCACAGTAATACATGTCTGCACTGTTCATTCCAATCAGCCCGAACGAAATAAGGAAACAGTCTTTTGCGAGGTTGAACCGTGACCACCGACCACCTACAATTTCGGATTCATACGGCAAATTGATGATGGACTGAATTTGTTTTATAGTCAATGCCCGTTTGCGCGTTCGCTGCTCCATTTTCACTTTGTATTTTTTGAACGGATAATACGGTATTTTGATAATACCTCTGTCTTCATCATTGTATTTTTCCCGCGCTCGGTTGAAAATCGCACGTATACATGTGAGATATGCAGATATAGCCCTGTTTTTTGATTCCGGTTTCGTTTTGCTGGTTTTCTTTTTCAGATTCAATCCTCTCTGCGATGGCTCGTTTGCGATAAATGTTTCAAATTCTTTCAAAAGACTGGAATCAATCTGACAAATGTCTATTGATTCCTTTCCTGTGAACCGGACAAATGTGTTTATTGCGGCTGTGTAGATTGCCGCAGTTCCACGTTTCATTTTTTCTGTTTCATCGCGTGCAAATTTGATGAAGTCTAACTGAAATTTGTCCGTCCCTCTCAATTTTTCTTTGATAACCGCAACGAGTTCATCTGCGGTTAAATTGGATATGTATGAGCTTATCTCATTACATATTGATATACATTTGTTTATAATATCATTTGACTTTCTTATTATATCAGGATTTTTGATTTTCAATCCCTTTGTCAAATCCTCCTGCCTCGCAAAGATATTTGTCGATATACGACGAACTGTTTGCCGATGAATAACCCTAATCCGGACATTGTAAGTCCCGTCCGCACGCTTGTTTTGTACTTCCGCTTTGAATGTTGCCATAATGAAATTTCTACGTCAACTATACGTCAACTTTTGATACGCAAAGGAACAAAATATGTTTGTAATTCAACACTATTTTTTCAATTATTTTTTGAAGCTGAAATGAAAAAGCCCTATTTCAAGGGCTTTTCGTTGGTTTTATTGTGTGGTTCGGGCAGATTCCGAACATATGAGCTACTGTTTAATCATCAATCTTTCAGGTATATTTCAATATCTATTTTCAGCCAGCTGCCTTCCCACGTTTTTTGCTGTACTTTCCCGTAAAAACATTTTCCGGCATCCATCAATCGTGCCATCATTTCATTTTTTTCACGAGGAATGTATCCCAATTTTTCTCCCGATGAGTTACAGATAACGATAGCGAATTTGTCGTACTTGTTGTCCGGTTCTCTTTTTAAATCAAGAAATTGTCCTTCAGAAAGCTGTTTTTCGATTTTTGACAGATTTTTGATGAATGTTGTTCCTGCCACGACACATTCCATAGACAAAATTTCACTGTCACCCGACGCCAGATTGCCGCCCTGTTGGTAGATTAACTGAATCAGTCCGCTTTGGTATTTTACTAACCCTTCATTCATAGATTTACAACGATTTTAAAATATTTATTCGTTCTTCAATTTTTTGTTTTTGCATGTGTGCTTCTTCTATCAATTGTTCGGTTTGCCTGTTTTGCGCTGCTACCCATTCTTCATTCCTTAAATCTTTTTCGATATTGAAAGGAAAAGTTGAACGAATCAGTTTTATATCCGATAATAATTTTTCGATACCTGCTTTAATAAGTTCGATTTGTGTACTCAATTCATCGTCGGATAGTTTTTCTGAAATGTTTTCCGCATCGTTTGCCATTACCGAAAGCGCTCTCAAACTTTCCAAATCGCCGTATTCGTATGCCCGTCGTACAGCATGCCACAGATTAATTTGCTGTTCAGTAAGGTTTTGGTTAACATCCGGATGCAATTCTTTTGCTAATTGTCTATACAGTTTTCGCAGTTCTGCACTTCGTTCGGGCGATGCTAAATTCGACAATATATGATTTGCTTTTTCAATTCGGCAGGATTCTTTGATAATTTCCGCATAATCATTGGCAAGAGACTGTTCTACAATTTGTTCTATCAAATACCAGTCAATTTTTTCATTTCGATTGACATAAGCCATGGCTAACTCAAATTGCTTTTTCAATCCTTTTACTGTCAAACGAATTTCCAACAATTCCAACTGTTTTTTACCGATTTTAACCACATAAAGTGCTTCCAATTGAGATTTCCCAAAATCAAGAAGCATGTCCTTATCGGTCAAAAGTTGTACATATTCCCCTTTCAACAACAGATAGGTTTCCTTCAGGACTTTTCTTTCCTCCGATATATCAACTGACCGGTTCATCATACTCTACATCTTGAAAACGCCATCACGCTCCGTATCAATGCTTCCGCCGGTATATCCGCAAACGCCCATACGCGGGGAATTAACCACAGGCATGGAAGCATAATCGGCAAAATCACTGCATGTTTTTTCATGCTTTTTTGCGC
>Ga0099364_10001229_pt1 | contig 42705 bp, 41 predicted proteins | sample TergutTh196P3_FD_73070 | JGI IMG/M metagenome (GOLD analysis project Ga0099364, IMG submission 73070) | Microcerotermes parvus P3 segment gut microbial communities from Pointe-Noire, Republic of the Congo - Th196 P3 | ecosystem: Host-associated > Arthropoda: Insects > Digestive system > Gut ...
AAAATCAATTGGCAATTCACTACTGATGATGCCAGGGTAAAATTGAAAAGACTTTATCCGAAAATTTAACCTTTACTAAGCACTAGCCGGGGCCCGGTGATTTAAAGGCCGGCCCCCACAACAGAGGGGGGCCGGCCTTTAAACCGCTTTTGAGGCTCTTCAGCTAGTCTTCCATGTTCTTCGGGTCGCTGAAGAACTCCTTGGTCAGCTTGAAGACCACGGGGGAGAGGAGCAGAAGGGCGATGAGGTTGGGAATGGCCATCAGCCCGTTGAAGAGGTCGGAAAAATTCCAGACAAAGGTCAACTGCGAGAGGGCCCCCACCGGCACCACCAGGGTGAATATGAGGTAGAAGGGCTTGGAGGCCTTGCGGCCGAAGAGGTAGGTCACGCAGCGCTCTCCGTAGAGACCCCAGCCCAGAATGGTGGAGAAGGCGAAGAAGAGGAGGCCGAAGGTCACCAACCAGGCCCCGAAGCCGCCGGGCAGGGCGCTGTCGAAGGCTACGGCGGTGAGGACGGCCGGGCTCTGGTGCCCGGTCAGCCACTGGCCGGAGATGAGTATGACCATGGCGGTCATGGTGCAGACGATGATGGTATCCAGGAAGGGGTCGACCGCGCCTAAAAGGCCCTGCTTGACCGGGTGCTTTACCTGGGCCGTAGCGTGGGCCATGGGTGAGCTGCCCAGGCCCGCCTCGTTGGAGAAAAGCCCCCGGGCCACGCCGAAGCGGATGGCCAAAGCCAGGGTGGAACCCAAAAAGCCCCCCTCGGCCGCGCGGCCGCTGAAGGCCGAGCCGAAGATTTCAGCAAAGACGCCGGGCACCTTATCGAGGTTCAGGAAGATGATGACCAGAGCCCCGGCGATATAGACCAAAGTCATGAAGGGCACCAGGCTGCCGGTCACCTTCCCGATGCGCTTGACCCCGCCCAAAAAGACCACGGCGGCCAGGACCAGGAGCACCCCGGCCACCACCTCCGCCGGAATGCCGGTCGTTCTGACGACATTGGCGGTGATGCCGTTGGCCTGGGTCATGTTGCCGATGCCGAAGCAGGCGATGGCCCCGAAGACGGCAAAGAGGGTGGCCATCCATTTCCATTTTTCGCCCAGGCCGTTCTTGATGTAATACATGGGCCCGCCGACAAAGCTGCCGTCCGCGGCCTTTTCCCGGTATTTCACGGCCAGGGTGGCTTCGCAGTACTTGGTGCCCATGCCCAGGAAACCGGTCACCCACATCCAGAAGACGGCCCCGGGCCCGCCGTAGAAAATGGCCGTGGCCACGCCCACTATGTTGCCTGTCCCCACGGTGGCGGCCATGGAGGCCATGAGGGCCCGCCAGGGGGTCAGCTCCCCTTCATGGCCTTCCTTGGGTTTTCGGCCTTTCCACATGGTCTTGAGGCTCGGGCCTATCTTGAACAGGGGCATGAATTTAAGCCCGGCGTTAAGGAAGATGCCGGTGCCTATGAGCAAGGGGATGATTACGAAAGGCCCCCAGACAATCCCGCTAAGGGTGTCCGCCCATTCGGTAAGCTGATTTAAGAAGTTCATGATTTGTTCACCTCACTTAATAAGGTTTAGAGAAATTGGGCCGAGCAAGCCCGGCAAACCGCGGAATCAGCTTTCGGTTCCAGCCTCCGAAACCAAAGGGAGCGCCGGCTGATTTGAACAATGCTGCTGCCAACGGAAAATTGTGGGCTATATTAGCCCAGATTAGCGGTAAAAAGCAAATTCTTTGTTCCGGCCTTCCGGCCTGAATTGCCGGCCGGGAAGGCTGGGCGGGGGCCTGAATATTCAAGGTTTCCAGCTAAAATAATTGCTTTTTCGGGCCAATATTGCTATTTTTAAGGCCGAGGTGGCTTATGAAGGCTAAAAGTCTGACCGCTCCAATTATCCTTCTCTTTTCACTGTTTTTCTCATTAGCCGCCGCCCCGGCCCTGGCGGCCGACGGCCCGCACGAGGCCCTTCACCTGGACGGGGCGGTCCTCTCCGGCTGGTGGGCCCTGCCTTTTATCGGTCTGCTTCTGTCCATAGCCTTTGTCCCGCTTTTTAAGCCGCATTTCTGGGAGCATCATTTCGGCAAGGTGGCCTTTTTGTGGGCGGCCCTCTTCCTTATCCCCTGCTGGCTCACTTTCGGCTACCAAGCGGCCGCCTACGCGACCGCCGAGACCTTCCTTTTTGAATACCTGCCCTTTGTCATTCTGCTCCTGGCCCTGTTCACCATCGCCGGGGGCATCCGCCTGGCCGGCTCCCTTGCCGGTTCGCCTAAGGTCAACTCCCTCATGCTCCTCATCGGCACGGTCCTGGCCAGCTTCATGGGCACCACCGGGGCGGCCATGCTCTTAATCCGGCCCTTGCTCCGGGCCAACGCCCACCGGCGTTACCGCATCCACAGCGTTGTCTTTTTCATCTTCCTGGTGGCCAACATAGGCGGCTCCCTGACCCCCTTGGGCGACCCGCCCCTGTTCTTGGGCTTTTTAAGGGGGGTGCCCTTCTTCTGGCCCACCGTCAACCTCCTACACAAGGCCCTCTTCATGTGGGCCGCCCTCCTGTTAATCTACTATGCCCTCGATTCCTATCTCTATAGAAAGGAAGGCCGGCCCAAGCCGGAAGGCTCCCCGGCCGAGCCGCTGCGCCTTGAGGGGGGCGTCAATTTTCTCCTGCTGGCCGGGGTGCTGGGGCTGGTGCTTCTGAGCGGCGTCTGGGAAAGCGGGACCAGGTTTCATATCTGGGCCGACCTTAGCGTGTATCTGCCCAACCTGGTCAGGGATGCCGGCCTTCTGGGGCTGGCCGGCCTGTCCCTGGCGCTGACCAAAAAGGAAATAAGGGCCGGCAACGCCTTCACCTGGGGGCCTATCGCCGAGGTGGCCAAGCTCTTCGCCGGCATCTTCGTCACCATAGTGCCGGCCCTGGCCATTCTGCGGGCCGGAAGTGAAGGCGCCCTGGCCGGCCTGGTCGCCCTGACCACCGATGCCGCCGGGCAGCCGGTGAATTACATGTTCTTCTGGCTGACCGGGCTTCTTTCCAGTTTTCTGGATAACGCACCCACCTATGTGGTCTTCTTCAACCTGGCCGCCGGCGACGCGGTCAACCAGGCGGCCTACTTGGTCAACAGCCTGCCCGCCACGCTGGCCGCCATAAGCGCCGGGGCGGTCTTCATGGGCGCCTGCACCTATATCGGCAACGCCCCCAACTTCATGGTCCGTTCCATAGCCATTGAGAACGGCGTTAAAATGCCCAGCTTCTTCGGCTTCATGTTCTGGTCGGCGGGGATACTCGTCCCCCTCTTCGTCCTGTTGACTTTCATCTTTTTCGTATGATTGCGGGGCGGGCCTTAAACCCGCTCCTTATTTGGCGATAAGGCCCCCTCGTTCAGGCGGCGGTAGTGCTGGCAGCGTTTCATAAAGGCGGGGCTGCTGTAGCTGTAGCTGAACCAGTCCCGCCAGGCCGGCGGGGCTTCTTCTTCCAAATTTTTGGCGGCCAAGGCGGCCCGGGCCATGCCGGCGGCCTCGTCGTCCTTCAGAATCATGGACGCGGCGGCGGCCAGTTGGGCCTCCAGGTCCCGGCGCACCAGGCGGGAGGTGAAATCGGCCAGGGTCAGCCCGAGCCAGCCCGCCAGCCAGACCAGGATAATAAGGCTGGGGCTGAAGACCAGAGGATACAGCCACAGGCGGGTCCCAAGAGTGCCGATGAGGACCGCGGCCAGGGGGACGGCGGCTGCCAAGGCGCATAAGCGCAGGCAGAAAAATTTCATAGGCGCCTTGACCAAGCCCTCCAGCATGGCCGAGATAGTCAAAAAGGTCAGGGCCCGGGGGGTAAAGGCGGCCAGGGCCTTTTCAGAGATAACCAGGGTCTGGGCGGGGCCCAAGCCGATTAAACGGGGCGGAGCCAAAAAGGGGCTGAAAGCGGTGCTTACGCGGATGGGCGGCGGTTTTAAGCCCATCCGCCCGGCCCACTTCTCGAAGCGCTGGTTTAGGGCCGGGTCCACTTCCTCCTGGCGCGCGGGGCGCAGTTTTTCGGGCCTCAAAAGGCGGGGGAAGAGGGCGTCCAATATCAGTAGCCCTACCCCCAGGACCAAGCCGGTCAGGGTCCAGACCCAGAGTTCCAGAACGGTCAGGAGTTGAAACAAGAGAACGGAGAGCAGCCAGGCCGCCGGTAGCCAGCGAATTTCCCGGGCGGCTAGGTCCGCCAGGCGGCGGCCTAAGGAGCGGGGGTCCAGGCCGAAATTAGCGGCCAGAATTGATTCGGCTGCCAGAAACAGCCAGCGGGGCAGGGTTGCGCAAATAAGGGCCAGCCCGATGAGGGGGGCGGAGTAGACCAGGGGAGGGATGGCTTCGGTGGGGCCTCCGATGAGCCAACCGAAGCCGGTGATCAAGACCGCCAGGGTCAGGAATGCCGTCAAGCGGCGGCATAAAGCCAGGTTGAACTTCAAAAGATTGAATATTTCCAGGCGTTCGCTGGGGTCGGAAAGGCCGGAGAATTTTTTGAACATGCGGCCCTCGCTGGAGCATCAACTTAAATTGTTTGATGCTCTGAATATAGCACGGAGGGGCATTAATGACCAGTAAAACCATGAGACGCCAGGACAGCCTGGAAAAGATGCTGCGCTATGTGCTGGGAACGGCGCCGGATGAATTCGGGCTACACCCGGGGCCGGAGGGTTTTGTGCCCCTCAAGGCCCTGGTGGCCGCCTTAAACGAGGAGGAAGATTGGAGGGGCCTGCGGGAAGGCCAAATTCTTATGCTGGCCAACCAGCCCGGAGATTCTTCCCCCCTCGAAATTTCGGAAAATCTGGTGCGCCTCAAATCTGCCCTAGCCGCCCTGCCGCCGGAGACGCCGGCCGCGTCAGCCCTGCCCAAAATGCTCTATGCCGCCTTCAAGCCCGCGGCCTGGGCCGCGATTAGCCGGCAAGGGCTTAGGCCCAAGCCGGGTGAGGAGGCGGTCCGGCTGTGGTCTGAGGCGGAAATGGCTTTGCGGGTCGGCCGGCGGGCTTCGGGCCTGGCAGTCCTGGTGACTTTACGGGCGGCCAAGGCGCGCGAGGCTGGGGTGGTATTTCAGCCTTATTCCGCCCGCCTGTGGCTGGCCTCCGAAGTCCCGGCTGAGTTTTTGAGCGGCCCGCCCGTACCGCAAGAAGAGCCGGCCCCCCGGGCTCAGGAGCAGCCGTTTTTGGCTTTGGAAGCAACGCCGGAAGTTCACCGGGGCAAGGTCAAGGGCAAACGCGGCAACGCCCCGGACTGGAAGAATCAGCTTCGGCGGGAGCGCCGCCGGGGCGGCCGCTAAGGGGGGCATCTCAATATGAGTTATTTTTGGCTCTGTCACATATTCGGTTGCGGACCGAAGGCCAAATAACTATAATATGAACTTTACCGGTCATAAGGCTGAATAAGCCGGCCCGGAAGCACTACTTAAATCGCGCCATCGCCATTAGAGACGCGACAAGGAGACATACATGCGAGTTTCCGCCTCCGCTATCGTCTTGTTGAAAAAAACGGCTTTTCTTCTCTCGGCTGTTCTGGGCCTCTTCTTCGCCGGCGTCGGCCCGGCCCTGGCCTCCGAGGCCGACCTGGTGGTGCCCCCGCTGACCGAGGGCCAGCACAACCTCCTGATGGCCGGTTTGGTGGTCTGTGTGCTGGGAATGCTTTTCGGCTTGTATCAATATCTGAACATCAGGAAACTTAAAGCCCACCAGTCCATGCTGGACGTGGCGGCCATGATTTACGAGACCTGTAAGACCTACATGTTTCAGCAGGCCCGGCTGCTCTTCGTCCTCTTCGTCTTAGTTGGAGCCGCCATTGTCTTCTACTTCGGCGGCCTCCAGGGTATGCCCGCAGGCAGCGTGCTCCTGATTCTCCTGTGGACGGTCATCGGCATTTTGGGATCCTACGTCGTGGCCCTCTACGGCATGCGCGTCAACACCCTGGCCAACAGCCGCATGGCCTACGCCGCCCTGGGAAAAAATCCCCTGAACCTTCTGAACATCCCCTTGAACGCAGGCATGAGCATCGGGGTGCTTTTGATTTCCGTGGAACTGGTGATGATGCTCATCATCCTGCTCTTCGTTCCCGGCTACCTGGCCGGGGCCTGCTTCATCGGCTTTGCCATAGGCGAGTCCCTGGGGGCCAGCGCCCTGCGCATCGCCGGGGGCATTTTTACCAAGATCGCCGACATCGGCTCGGATTTGATGAAGATAGTCTTTAAGATCAAGGAAGACGACCCCCGCAACCCCGGCGTCATCGCCGACTGCACCGGCGATAATGCCGGCGACAGCGTGGGACCCACCGCCGACGGCTTTGAAACCTACGGCGTCACCGGCGTGGCCCTCATCGCCTTCATCTGCCTGGCCGTGGGCCAACACCTGGGCGGCCAGGCGCAGATACTGCTCCAGACCACCCTTTTGACCTGGATTTTCGTCATGCGCGTCCTCATGGTCATCACCTCCATCGCGGCCTTCTACCTTAACGGCCTTTACAGCCGGGCCAGGTTCGGCCGCCTGGACGACTTTGATTTTGAAGCCCCCTTGACCTCCCTGGTCTGGACGGCCTCCATTCTCTCCATACTCATGACCTTCGTGGCCAGCTACCTTCTCATAGGCCCCGGCACGGACATGGCCCTGCAGTTTTCGCCCGACCTCTGGTATGTCCTGGCCGGCATCATAAGTTGCGGCACCCTGGGCGCGGCCCTGATTCCCGAGTTCACCAAGATATTCACCAGCCCCAAGTCGGCCCACGTTCTGGAGACCGTGGAAGCCTCCAAGGAGGGCGGCGCCTCCTTGAACATCCTGGCCGGTTTCATTGCCGGCAACTTCAGCGCCTTCTGGATGGGCATGGTCTTCTTCGGCCTGATGTTCATGGCCTATGTTTTAAGCGGCCAGGGACTAAGCGAAATCATGCTTTATCCCTCCATCTTCGCTTTCGGGCTGGTGGCCTTCGGCTTTCTGAGCATGGGCCCGGTGACCATAGCCGTGGACAGCTACGGCCCGGTGACCGACAATGCCCAATCCATCTACGAACTCTCTCTTATTGAGGAGGTTCCGGGCATTGCCGAGGAACTGGAAAAGGAATTCGGGGCCAAGCCCGATTTCAAGATGGCCCAATACTACCTGGAGAGCAACGACGGGGCCGGCAATACCTTCAAGGCCACGGCCAAGCCCGTCCTGATCGGCACGGCCGTGGTGGGCTCGACCATCATGATCTTCTCCTTGATCCTGGTCATCCAAAACGTGCTGGGCATAGCCCCGGAGACCATCCTGAACATCTTAAACCCCTATACCATCCTGGGCTTTCTCTGCGGCGGGGCGGTCATCTACTGGTTCACCGGGGCCTCCACCCAAGCGGTTTCCACCGGGGCTTACCGGGCGGTGGCCTATATCAAGGAACACATAAACCTGGACCCGGACGCGCCCATGAGCGCGGCGGTGGAAAATTCCAAGGAAGTGGTGAAAATTTGCACGGTCTACGCCCAGAAGGGCATGATCAACATCTTCGTTGCCATTTTCTCCTTCGCTCTGGCCTTCGCCTTCCTGGCCAGCCCCACCAGCGGAGTCGAGGCGGTTTCCTTCTTCGTCTCCTATCTCCTGTCCATAGCCTTTTTCGGTCTCTACCAAGCCGTTTTTATGGCTAACGCCGGCGGTTGCTGGGACAATGCCAAGAAGGTGGTGGAAGTGGATTTGAGGCAGAAGGGCACCCCACTCCATGATGCCTCCGTGGTGGGGGACACGGTGGGCGACCCCTTCAAGGACACTTCCTCGGTGGCCTTAAACCCCATCATCAAGTTCACCACCCTCTTCGGCATGCTGGCAATGGAAATAGCCATAACTGATGCCTTCCGGCCCATGGCCACGCCTTTCGGCCTGTTCTTCCTGGCCGTGGCCCTCTTCTTCGTCCACCGCTCTTTTTACGGTATGCGCATAAGCAAAGCCTCCGGCAGCAAATAAGCCGGCTTTGATCAGCCAAAAAAATCCCGCCCGAATCTCGGGCGGGATTTTTTTTTGTTATGGAATCGGCATTATTTCCAGAGGCCGGCCTTTTTCAGGGCTATTTCCCGCCTCAGGGCGGCGTAGTTGTCTTCTATGGCCGGCCGGCCGGCCACGGCCGGGCCGTGGCCGCAGAGGACCAGGCTGACATCGGGAAGTTCTTCCAGGCGGGCTAAGGTTTCAAACATGTCAGCTTCATTGCCGCCAAGGCAGCTTGTGGCCCCGAAGGTGCCGGAAAAATATACATCGCCGGTGACCAGAAGACCGGCCTCCGGCCAGTGCAGAACCAAGCCCCCCGGACTGTGCCCCGGCGCGTGATGAAGGAAGAAAGACCGGCCGCCGAAAAGGAAGGGGCCTTCCGAAAGGGTTCTGAAAAAGCCCGAATCGCTGCCCTGGCTCCTCATAAAAGCCAGTTCCGCTTCATGAAGGGCCGGCACGAGGCCGTAGTCCTGGGCCAGAAGTTCGGCCGCCTCCCGATGGTCCGCATGGCTGTGGGTCAGAAGGATCAACTGAAAATCACCCGGCTCGAAGCCGTCGGCGGCCAGGCGGGCTTTAAGCTCCGGCCAGCGGCTCTTTAAGCCGGGGTCGATGATAAGCCTTTCAGGGCCGTCGATGACTATGGTGTTGCAGTTGATTTGCCTGGAATCTGAAGGGTAAAAATAAACTGAGGGGAATATGAGCATGGCCGCCGGCCTTTTAATCGCTTGATGATACTCTGGGGGGGAGATATTGGCGCGCCCAGCCCAGAAGAAAGCGGGCCGCAATGGGAAGGAGCGCCAGGCCCACCGCTACGGGCAGAAAGGCCCCGGGCTGCGGCCAGGCGGCCAGCCCAGCCAGAAGGGAGAGGAGACCCAGCCAAGCCAGGCTGAACCCTAAGGTGTAAGTTAAGAGTATTTTCATCCGAACACTGCTTCGCCCACCAGCCGGGCCTGGCCCGTCCCGGGCCGGCCGTAGCCTTCCGGTCCGGCATAGCCGTTTACCAGGTGGGCGATTACGCGGCCGCCGGGGTAAAGATCGGCCACATTGACGGCGGCGAAATCTTGCTGTATCAGACCCCAGGCCGACTCCGGGGGGGTTTTCAGGAGCAGGTTCCAAATCATTTTGCAGACCCCGCCGTGGGCCATCAGCGCCACCCGCCCCCCGTCGGGGTGAGCGGCTTGGAGGGCCTCCAGGGCCCCGGCCACCCGGCCCCGGAAGCTCGCCGAACTTTCGCCGCCCCCGGGGAAAGGGAGGCCCGCGCCCTCGCCGCCCGGTGAAAAGAGGCGGCGGATGAGGGGCTTGTCTTCAGCCGCTATCTGATCGTAGGTCAGGCCTTCCCAGCGGCCGAAGCTCATTTCCCGCCACTTGGGCTCAACTGTCAGGTCCAGGCCCAGTTTTTCGGCCAGCCGGCGGCCGCCGTAAACGGCCCGGCTGAGATCGCTGGAGTAGACAGCCTTGAAGGGCACAACCGACAGGGCTTCGGCCAACTGGTCCAACTGGCGGCGGCCCGCCTCGGTCAGCGGGGCGTCGCGCCAGCCGTTAAAGGGGGGATTATCGAAATTCTCAGTCTGGCCGTGTCGCATAAAAAAGAGGCGCAAAGGGAGACGGCGGGGCTTGGCGGCCGTCTCAGACATGAATGGCATCCAGGCTGTGGGTGTTCTTTTGCAGTGTGGTGGTGGGGACGAGCTGGGCGTTGTCCCAGAGCTTCAGGACATCGTCAAAATTGTCCAAAAGCGCGTCCACCACCCTGGGGTCGAAGTGGGTGCCCCGGCCGGCGCGGATTATATCCACGGTCTGCTCAATGGTCAGGGGGGGCTTGTAGGGGCGCTTGGACCTTAAAGCGTCAAAGACATCGGCCACGGCCACGATGCGGCCGGCCAGGGGGATCTGGGTTCCGGCCAGCCCGTGGGGATAGCCGGAACCATCCCACTTTTCATGGTGGGTGAGGGAAATGACCTCGCCCAGGCTCAAAAAGCCAATGTCCGAGCCTTCCAGAATCTGGCCGCCGTAAATGGGGTGCATGCGCATTATCGCCCATTCCTCATCGTTTAAGGGGCCGTTCTTGCTCAATATGCGGTCGGGAATGCCGATTTTGCCTATGTCGTGCATGGGGGAGGCGTAGAGGATGCGCTCGACCACCGTGGAGTTCTGGCCAAGCCGCTCGGCCAGGTAGGCCGAAATGCGGCTCATGCTGATAATGTGGGTGCCTGTATCCTCGTCCTTGTATTCAGCAGCCCGGGCCAGGCGGAAAATGGTTTCCAGGGAGGCGTCGCGCAGCTTGGAGTGGGCCAGCCGCAGCTCTTCGGTCCGGGCGGCCACTTCCCGCTCCAGCTCCCGCCTGTAATTGGCCATGTGGTCGTTATAGGCCTTGACCTTCAACAGGGAGCGCACCCGGGCCCGCAACTCCATGCGGTCCACCGGCTTGGTGAGGAAGTCGTCGGCCCCCACCTCCAGGGCCTTGACCCGGTCGTTTATGTCCTGGAGAGCCGTGACCATGACAACGGGGATGAGGGCTGTCTGGAGCTTGGATTTGAGTTTGGCGACCACCTCGAAGCCGTTCATGTTGGGCATCATGATGTCCATGAGAATCAGGTCCGGCTGGACCTGATCCACCTTGGCCAGGCAATCGGCGCCGTCTTCGGCCAAGATGACTTCATAGCCCTGGGGTTTGAGCATGGCCTGGATGAGCTTGCGGTTCAAAATCTCGTCATCCACGACCAGAATCTTTTGGGGGTTTGGGTCTTCCGCCCCCGGCTCTGCCAAATTTTGCAGATTGGCCTTGGACAGGCCTATTTTCCGGTTCTCAGTCAATAGTTCATACCACCGTAAACGGGCTCTTTAAAAGCTGGTTCATGAGTATCTTGTGGCCGTATGGAGGCGCTAAGTCATGACTATACTCTAAATTTATATTAGCACAATCCCGCCGCCCGCTTCAACTCTAATTCTCTTGAATTTTCCGCCCCGATATAATAGTCTTGGACCATGTCCCTGGTGAGTTTTTCGGAAGTCCACCGGTTTTACGGACGGCAGGATATCCTAAACGGCGTGACCCTGACCTTGAGCCCCGGTGAACGGGTGGGCCTGGTGGGCCGTAACGGCGCCGGTAAAACCACCCTTATCCGCCTGCTTCTGGACCTGGAAAGCCCGGATTCCGGATCGGTGACCAGGGCCAGGGGTCTTAAGACAGGCTATCTGCCCCAGGAGCTTCCGGCCAGGGGCGGCCTGACTCTTCTGGAACTGGTTTTGGATACGGCTGAAGAATACAGGAGGGTGGAGGCGGAACTGGCCCTGGTAAGCCGGGAACTGGACGCCAAGGGTCAAGGCGGCCTCCCGGAGGAACTCATGGAACTGGCCGGCCGCCAAGGCCGCCTCATAGAGACTTTTGAAGCCCTGGGCGGCTGGAGCAAGGAGGCCGAAGCCAAAAAAATTCTCTCCGGCCTGGGCTTCGGCGAGGGCGATTTCGGGCGCGACCTGGGGGAGTTTTCCGGGGGCTGGCTCATGCGCGGCATCCTGGCCCGCCTGCTTCTGGCCGCGCCCGACCTTTTGGTGCTGGACGAACCCACCAACCACCTGGACCTCGACAGCCTGCTCTGGCTGGAAAATTATCTGAAAAATTCGGCCTCCGCCCTCCTTTTGGTCTCCCACGACCGGGTCTTCCTGAACAATGTGGCCCAGAAGATCATCGAAGTTCGCCAGGGCCGGGCCCACACCTATGCCGGCAACTATGAATGGTTCCTGGCGGAAAAGGAGCAGCGCCTGGCCGCCGAAGCCGCGGCCTTTGAAAACCAGCAAGAACGCATCAAGCAGATTGAAAAATTCATCGAACGCAACCGGGTGCGGGCCGCGACCGCCCGCCGGGCCCAGAGCCGCCTTAGGATGCTGGAAAAAATGGACCGGCTGCCGACCCCGGAGAACCTGGAAGACCAGAACTTCAGTCTGCGCCTGCCTTCGGGGATCCGGGGGCCGGACCTGGTGGCGGAATTCACCGGCGCGGCCAAGAGCTACGGCCCGACCCAGGTTTTCAGCGGGCTCAATTTGACCCTCCGGCGGGGCGAGCGCCTGGCTCTCATCGGCCCAAACGGGCGGGGTAAATCCACCTTCCTGAAAATGCTGGCCGGGCTGGAACACTTGAGCGCCGGGAGCCGGCGCCTGGGCCAGGGGGTCAAGGTCGGCTACTTCGCCCAGTTTCAGATGGACGGCCTGGACCCGAACCGCACCCTGGTGGAGGAACTGGCCGCCGAGGCCGGCGGCCTGGGGCAGGGGGCCCTCCGGTCGATCCTGGGGGGCTTTCTTTTCTCGGGCGAGGATGTGTTCAAAAAAGTGGCCGTCCTCTCCGGCGGGGAAAAGGCCAGGCTGGCCCTGGCCAAAATTATGCTCTCGGCCCCCAATCTCCTGCTTCTGGACGAACCCACCAATCACCTGGATATCCCCGGCCGCCAGATGCTGGAAGACGCCCTGGGGGACTACCAAGGCACCCTGATAATCATAAGCCATGACCGGCATTTCATCGGCCGGCTCTGTGACCGGGTGGCCGTGATCGAAGAGGGCCGGCTCACGGTCTTCCCCGGCGGCTATGAAGACTACCTGAACCTCTGGGCTCCCGGAGTCGAGGCGGCTCGGGAGCGTCCTAAAGAGGCCTGCCGCGAAGCCGACCCGGAACCGAACCGGCCGGATAAAAAGGAGGCCCGCCGCGAGGCCGCCCAAGCCCGCCGCGAGGCCGCCGGCCGCCGCCGGCCCTATGAACAGGCCCTGGCCGAGGCCGAATATAAGCTGGCCGCCTTAGCCGGGCGAAGGCGGGAACTGGAAGAAACCCTGGCCGACCCGGCCATCTATCAGGACGGCGCCCGGGTCCGCCGGCTTAACCTGGAACTGGCGGAACTGGCCCAGGAAGAACGAAGCCTGGAGACGCGCTGGGAAGAGGTTATGGCCCTAATGGAAGAACTGAACTGACAGGAGACCACGCGCAGACATGGAAGTCCCCATTCTGAAAATTCCCTTTGACCAGGCCGACGCCGAGGACATCTGCGATGAGTTGAGGCGGCTGCTCCTGAGCGGACGCCTGGCCCTGGGTGAGAAGGTAATGGCCTTTGAAGAGGCCTTCGCCGGATTCTGCGGCGCCGGCCACGCCCTGGGCGCAAACAGCGGCACCGCGGCCCTGGAAATGATCTGCCGGGCCCTGAAAGTGGAAGGCGGCTCCGTGGCCGTGCCGGCCAACACCTTTCTGGCCACCGCCTTGGCCCCCATCGCCGCCGGGGCCAGGATCATCCTGGTGGACTGCGACCCTCTGTATTTTCAAATGTGCCCGGAAGACCTGGCCCGGAAAATGCGGCCCGATACCCGGGCGGTAATCCTGGTTCACCTGGGCGGCTTCATCTCTCCGGCCTGGCGCCGCCTCAAGGTCTTGGCCGAAAACAACGGGGCGGCTTTCATCGAAGATGCGGCCCACGCCCACGGCGCGGAACTGCCGGAAGGCCGGGCCGGCGCCCTGGGGTTCGCCGCCGCCTTTTCCTTCTACCCCACCAAGGTGCTGGCCACGGCTGAAGGCGGCATGGTCACCACTTCCCACCGCGGTTTTTTTCGCCGCCTCCAGATAATCCGCCAGCACGGCCAGGTCCGGCCGGGCTCCAACCGGCACCACCTGTGGGGCGGCAACTTCCGCCCTTCGGAAATTCACGCCCTCCTGGGCCTGGCCATGATGAGGAAGGCCGAATGGATTCTGGCTCAAAGACGGGCCGCGGCCTCACTCTATGACCGGCTCCTGGCCGGTACCTTGGTCCGTCCGGTCCTGCCGCCGCCCGGGCTCAAGCCTTCATATTACAAATACATGGCCCTCCTGCCCGAAGGCCTGGACCGCAACCAGCTCAAAAGGCGGCTCAAGGAGGACTATAAGGTGAATCTGGCCGGGGAGGTCTATGCCGTGCCCGGCCACCGGCAACCCCTCTGGAAGCGGCGGCCCGACTACTTGGCCGCCCCCTTAGAGCCTCTGCCGGTTACGGAAATGGTGGCCCGCCGCCAGATATGCCTGCCCCTCTACCCCGGCCTTGAGCCTGAAGCCCAGCACTATGTAGTGGAAAGTTTGCTAAAGGCGGCCGGTTGATTCCGGCCCCCTTCCCGCGGCTCCCCCCCTTGTTTTCCAGCGGCGGTGTCCCCAGAGCCACTGGTCGGGATAACGCCGGATATAATCGCCCAGCCAGGCATTTATCCGGCCGGCCTTGGCCAAGTAATCCTCGTCTTCCGGCCGGTCTGGAGACGGAAGAAGGGGGGGGCAGATGTGGGTAAAGTGGGTCCGCCCCTGCCGCCTGAACATAACCAGAATGATGGCCGCCCCGGCCCGCCGGGCCAGGCGCAGGGGCCCCAGGTTGAAGGTGGCCTCATGCCCCAGGAAGGGCAGGAGGGCTGTGGAGTTGGGCGAATCGGTCATTATGGCCTGATCAATGAGGGTGCCCAGCACCCCGCCCGACTTCAGCACGGCCAGCATATCCCGGGCCGAGCCGTCCTTGGCCAGGAAACAGTTGCCGTTGATAGTTCTGAGACGGCCGGCCAAGGCATCGGTCAGGGGCTGGCCCGTCCGGCGGCCGACGATGTGCAGCTTGAAGCCGAATTGTTCGGCGGTGCGGTGGCACATCACTTCCCAGTTGCCCAGGTGGCCGGTCAGAATCATCAGTCCCCGGCCGGAACGCCGGCTCTCGGCCAAGGCCTGGGCCAGGTATTCCTCACCCTCGGCTATGCGGCAGTCGGCCCGAAAGGGGGCCAGGCCCCGGTGGTAGCAGCATAGAATCTCCCAAAAGCCGCGGCCATGATTGGCAAAGACGGCCCGGGCCACTTTCGGGGCCGAAAAATCCGGCGGCAGCAAGCCCGCGGCCCGCACCAGTTCCATGTTAGCCAATGCTATGCGGCGCCTGCGGGCCAGAAGCAGAAAGGCCAGCCGGCCGCCGGCCGCGCCCAGGGCCAGCCCCATAGCCCGGGGCAACCAGGCCAGGGGCCGGGTAAAAATATTAAAAAGGAACAGGCCCGGCCAAAGCCGGGCCTCGGAGCATTTTGCCATATCGTTGAATGCTCTAAAATTCGGCGAACAGGTTCTGGGTTATTTTCTGGGCCAGGTCCGCCATAACCCAGGCGAAGGCTTCCTCTTCCAGCAACTGGGTCAGGTTATCATTGTCGTTTATGTAGAAACTGCGATGGCTGCTGAAGGCCCGCCGTATGGACGGCGCGTTCGCCTTTTCCAGCACGGCCTCCACGGTGAGGCTCACCACGCGGCTAGCCGAGGCCGAAGGCAGATCGTATTCAGCCCGATCCGGGTTCCAGGCCCCGCCGCTAACATCGACCCTGGCAATGGTCAGCTTCAGCGCGGCCGAAGCCTCTTCCCGGACCGTGATGTTGCTGGAGGAGTCCAGCCGGCCGATGACTTCCCGGGTCAAGCGGGGGCCCAAGTCAGCGTAACGGCTCTGGTTGACGGCCACGGGCACGCTCAAGGTCAACGGCTCCATTAAGCCGTAGGGCGAGGGGGCCAGCGAATAGCCGCAACCGACCATAAAAAGGCCGAAACTGAAAAGGAGTGGGTATTTCATATTAAATCGTTTAATGCTCTATAGTAACCAGTTCCAGGCGGCCGCCGAAAACCTGGCGGAGAATGGAGAGACGCCCGTCTTCGGCATTGATGAAAATGACCTGGCCGGCCGCCGTGTCGGCCAGCCTGGCCCCGGCCTCCCCCAGGGTCAGAGACTCGGGCCGCACGGTCTGGCGGCGGTCGATGGGCAGATCGCCTGAATATTCCGGCTCTATCCGCCCCCCCCCGTCCGATCCGGGTCGGTCCTGGTGTTCGCGGCCCCCCAGCTTGGCGGCTCCGGGCGCCCCCTTGTGGGCCTTCATCTTTTCCCGCTGGCGCTTGATCTGCCTTTCCAGCTTGTCCGCCACCATGTCAATGGCGGCGTACATATCGTCGGTTTCCTCTTCGGCCTTTATTTTAATGCCGTTGCTGACTATGAGCGCCTCGGCCCGGTGGCGGAATTTCTCCACAGTCAGAACCAGTTCGGCGTCGATTACCGCATCGAGGTATTTTTCCAGCCGCGCCAGCTTGTCGTGGCCGTACTCTTTCAATTTATCGGAAGGCTCCATATGTCTAAAAGTTACGCTCAACTGCATATTGCCCTCTTTCGGTCTTTAATGTTAATGCGTTCCTGTCCGTCTGCCCGGACGGGCTGGAGTAAACTTATTCGGTCGCACGGCTTTAATTTTATCAGAAAAGGAACGGAAATTAAACTTTTTTACTGCAAGGCCCCGCCAACCCCATATATTAAATATAGTTTATTATAATTTGTTGTATGCTGCAAGCTATAGGAATCCTATTGTGTAAAAAAAAATTATTTTTGCAATTTTTACTTGCACACCACTATTAGTTGTGGTATATAATTTTACAAATTCAATCTGTTGGGGGTTAGCCAGCCATATGTCGACCAGTAAAGCCTTGGAAGTCTTCCGCTACCATCTGGAACCTGGTGGCCTGTTCACCTGCCGTGAACCGGCTATGGTCTCCGCCGTCCTGGGAACCTGCGTGGCTGTATGCCTCCACGACCGGCGCCTTAAAATCGGCGGCATGAACCATTTTCTCTACCCAAAGACCAAATTGTTCGGACTCTCCACCACGCAATTCGCCAATGTATCCATTCCGGCCCTTATCAATATGCTGCGGAAGCAGGGCAGCCGGCTGGCGGATCTGGAAGCCCAGATTTTCGGCGGAGGCGAGGCTCCTGGAGCCATAACGACTGACAAGATGGGTTATAAGAACATCAAGATGGCCCGCCGGCTGCTCAAGAAAAACGGCATTAGGGTGGTGTCGGAGGATGTGGGGGGCCTCAAAGGCCGCCGCCTGATTTTTCACACCGGGACCAACGAGGCCTTGATCATGAAGACCCATCGCATCCGGCGCGGTGATTTTTATCCCTATCGGCTGCGCCGGGAGGCGTAGAGCCTCGCCGTCTGAAGGCGGTGCCAGGCTATTCATCCAACCCTATTAGCCAGTATATTCCACGGCGTCCCTTCGAGGGCGCGGGCGGCTGCCAGCCGGCATCGCGTCTGCGTGTGGAGCCGATGTAGCGCACAGCGACAAGCCTGTCCGTGCCGTCAAGGCGGGCAATCAGTCTGAAAGGATTGGTGTCGTTACGCCGCCGGTCCTGGATTGTTTGCGCAAAAGGCACAAGTGAGCTGAAGCGCCAGTCGTAAAAAGTATATTCTTTGCCCTCTTCCCAATCCTGCTCCTCCTGAAGGGGCATAAAGCTGAAACTCCTCCAGATGCCTATGCTTCTGTCCTCGGAGGACAGACGGTTCAGCAGAGCCGGGTCGGCGCTTTGCCGTTCTATCCAAGGGCTGGTCTGATGGCCTTTCCAATCCAGAGAAGCTTGGAATAAATGGCCGTCATGCTCGTATTTCACTTTCCAGTGCAGAGGGGAAAAGGCATCGGGCAATACTCCGAGTTGAGTGGCCGCGATACCGTCCGCTTGAAGCGTCTTGCTCCATTTATCCTCTAAATGTATACGCCAAGCTACGGCTCCGCCGGTGTAGAAAATCAGCCAAGTCATGGCCAGCGCCGCGATGCGAAAGCGCCTGCGCGCAGCGCAGCAGGCAAGGATTAAAGGAATAAGCAGCCAGAGATCCACGATAAACAGGCCGTTGAGGCGCACTCGATAATCGGAGAAGGGCAGGAAGGCGAGGGTGCCGTAGCTGGTTACACAGTCAAGCCAGATATGCATGAGGAGAAGCAGAAAAGCGAAAAACGCGGTTTGCCTGAAGGTCCAGGCCCCTGGTGTGCCGCGTCTCCAGAATGGATACATGATCAAGGCGCAAAGCGGGGCCAAGATTGGCAGGGCGGGCAGAGCATGGGTTATGCCCCGGTGCAGAAGCAGGGAATCAATCGGAGTACTGGGAAATACGATGTCGATATCCGGCAGTATGGCCACGGCCATGGACAAGGGCAGGGCCCAGGCCGCAGCCGGCCTGCGGGGCATGGCCAAAAGAAGCGCGGCACCGCTGAAGGAATGGGTAAGCAGGTCCATTACACTGCACTTTGAAAATTCAAACTGTTGACCGACTGATATATATTAGCATTATCCTCGGAAAAAAGCCATTGATTCCGGGGGCGCATCTCAATTGAATGCGTACCTATGCTATCGCCTCATCTTTTGCCGGCTCTTCGGTTTCACTCACTTTCGCAAACGGAACAATAGCCGCCAAGTCGGGCCCGCCGTTGGATTCAACTAAATCAAGCTCATAAGCGGTTTGCAGGTTCAACCAAAATTGAGGCCCCGTGCTGAAAATTTTCCCCAAGCGAAGGGCGGTATCCGCTGAGATATTTCTTTTGCCGGCTACAATCTGGCTGATCCGATTAGCCGGCACGTTGATGGCTCGGGCCAACTCCGCCGCATTCATATGCAAGGCTTCCAGCTCTTCTTTTAATATTTCACCAGGGTGTATTGGTACTTCGGGCACTGGGCAACCTCCTTAAATTAATGATAATCAACGATTTCAATATCAGCGGGGCCGACGGCCCCCGGCAGCCAGGTGAAGCATACACGCCAGCGGTCGTTAATGCGGATGCTGTACTGCCCTTTGCGATCCCCGTGAAGGGCTTCAAAACGATTACTTGGCAAGAGCATCAAAGTTTCCAGCCGGTCGGCGGAGTCAAGAATTCTTAGCCGCTTTTCCGCCTGCCGCCTGATGGCCGACCAGGCTTTAATGTCTTCGCCTTCATAAAGCCTTTTAACACGCTGGTCTTTGTAACTGAGAATCATGCAGCCTCGTTTTGAAATTACCATAGCTAGAAATACGCAATACGTCAAGCGGATTTTTAAAGGGCGATTATCAGGCTGGATTACTTCGTCGCTTCGCTCCTCGCAATGACGGAGCGGAAAGTACCGGCCTACACCGGCCTGGCGGGCGAGAGAGAGGCAGACGCAAAAAAACTGAATTGAGATGCGCCCGCTAAGACCTATTTTTTCTTATGCGCTCAGTTTTCTGCTATAATCCAAGCACTGTAGGCCACAGAGGAAGCCTATGAGATAACGGTACACTAGGAGGTCCAGCAATCATGGAGGCAAAGAAGCCAAACCTGACTAAATTTACCAAGGAAGAATATGCGGTTCTCATGGATAAAGCTACGGAGGCTATGATGAAAGGAGATGAAGAAGAACGTTTGCGCCTTCTTGCATTAGCCCCATTATCCCCTGGCCAAGCAGCAGAATTAAAGTATTCCATGGGTGTCCAATGGATGATTCAAGAAGGAATTAACCTCAGTTGGGCGGTGGAAACTTATGGCGAAAATTGGCTCAACGATTAAAAAGTTGGCTCAATCTCTTGACCATGTCAAACATTTGCGGGATATGCGGGACAACTCTTTGTTGCAAAAACAATATATTGACTCTATCATCAGAGCCAATGAAATTCTTTCTGACGCTCTAAAATCAACTGAAGAAACGCCGGAGGAGGCCATAGTCATAGCACGGCAATGCACCCGTTTCGTTCTGGAAACCCTGCCGAATTCTGACCAAGATTCATCACGAGCCACTTCTTTGAGCCAGTTCAGAGTTCTGGAAACCATGCTGGCTGAAGTGCGCCGCCCAAATGAATATTTAGCAAATATGCAAGAGCAATTCGGCAAGAAACTTGACCCTCGTGACTACAAAAAAGGACTCGATGCCTTTAGCAGCATCATCAAAAGCCAGCGCCAACGGCTTTACGCCGAGAGCCAGGGCTTCAACACACACGAGGAAAAGATTTTTTGCCGGAAACGGAGCGAACTTTTGGCCGCTGTGGATAAAACCTACAACCGCCTCCGAGACCAGGCCTTGGGACTGGCTGAGCAGGCTAAGAATAAAGGTAGAAGCCGCTGATTATTAGAAGGATACTCCGGTTAAGAGGGGCGGACCTCACTTTAGGCCAGGAGTCCCCAAGCCAGGTGGACGGCCAGGAGAACCAGAAAAACCGCGAAACCATTTCTCAGAATATTCACGGGCAGGGCGTGGGAAAGGCGGGCCCCCAGGGGCGCGAAAAAAATGCTGGTGGCGGCCACCCCCAGGGTAGCCGGGAGGCTAACATAGCCAAGGCTGTGGGGGGGCAGCCCCGGCGCTCCCCAGCCGCTTAACATGTAGCCCAAGGCTCCGGATGCGGCAATGAATAGGCCCAGGGCGGCCGAAGTGCCCACGGCCCGGCGCATATCGATTCCAGACCAGCGCAAAAAGGGCACGGACATGGTCCCTCCGCCCAGGCCCACCAGGCTGGATACCCCCCCTATGAACAGGCCGGCTCCGGCCAATACGGCCCGGCCGGGTTTCTTCCCGCGGGAGACGGGATAATAATCGGCCGCCATCTGGATTGCGACGACCACCAGGAAACAGGCGAAAAAGAGCTTGAGGCCGAAGATGGGCAGGGAGGCGGCCATGCGCGAGCCCAGAAAGGTGCCCAAGGCCAGAGCCGGGGCCAGGGGCCGGACCCAGGACCAGAGGACTGAACCCCGCAGGGCGTGGGCCCGGGTGCTGGAGGCGCCCGTGAAAAGAATGGAGGCCAGGGAGGTGCCCACGGCCAGGCGCAGGCCCAGGTCGTTCGGCACAGACGGGTCAAGCTGGAATATGTAATTGAGCAGCGGCACCACCACGAGGCCGCCGCCCAGGCCCAGGAGGCCGGCACACAGGCCGGCCGCCGCTCCGCAGGCCAGGTAAAGGAGAATAAGAGTCAGCATCGGGCCTCTCCGCCCCTGTCAGGCCACCACGTCATAACCTTGATCTTCAATCCGGGCCTTGATCTGGGCGGCATTCGTCAGGCCGGGGTCGTGTTCCGCTGTGACTGTCCCGGTTTTCAGGTCAACAGCGACGCCGCCAATACCGGGCAGGGCCGTCACCGCCTTGGTGACCGCCTGGACGCAGTGCTCGCATGACATGCCTTCCACTTTGATGATGGTTTTCTCCATATCGAAGACCTCCTTTTATTTTTCCGCAAACGAATAGTTTTTCAAAAGCCGCGGAACGGTTTGGCCGATTTCCGGGCCGAGCATCATCCTGATATTGGCGGATACCCAGCCCTCCAGATTTTTTGGCTCCAATCCCGCGTCAATAAAGGGCCGCGGGTTCAGAACGAAGGTCATGCCGCGCGTGTTTGTCCGCCAGTCCTTGGCCCAGCGAAAAGTGTTCCCGCCCCCCAAGTGGAGTTCAAAGAGGTCATGCTCCATGTGGTATTCCAGCGCGTGACGGTTGCTTCGCAAAAGGGTTTCAAAAACATCGAATACGCCGCGGGCGTTTACAGAGGCAACACTCTCCACCTGGTTTGAGATAATCGTGAGGCGGGAATCTTCCACGGCGGCCTGGCCGGCCAGTTTGTCCGGGTCGAGCCCGGCGGCGGCAAACCGCCCGATATCGACGGTAAGCCGCACGCTTTCACCGTATGAAAATATTTCCGTTCCATCGGGGGAGTAAACCTCGTAAAGCCGCTTATCATAGCCGCCCAGTCCGATTTCTTCTCCGAGGCTCTTAAATGATTCCACGGCATGGTTTGCCACAAGGTCAAGTTTCGAGTTCGCCGAAATCATGATGGCGGCGGCTATGATAACCAAGGCATACACAGCCGCCGCCGTAAGGCATATTATCTTTTTTTTCATAAAATGTCCCTCCTATTTCACGGCATAGGGCTTGAAGCGCTTTAAACGCAGCGCGTTGGTCAGCACCGATATTGAGCTGAGGCCCATGGCACAGGCCGCCAGGATGGGGCTGAGCAGCGGCCCGCCGAATATGTAAAGCGCGCCGGCCGCAACAGGAATAAGGAGCGAATTGTAAAGAAAGGCCCAAAACAGATTCTGCTTGATGTTGGTGATGGTTTTTTTGCTGAGCTGGATAGCCGTCGGGACATCCATCAGGTCGGAGCGCATAAGCACAATGTCGGCTGATTCAACGGCGACATCAGTGCCGGAACCTATGGCCACGCCTATATCGGCCTGCGTCAGCGCCGGCGCGTCGTTTATGCCATCGCCGACCATCGCCACCTTTCGCCCTTCGTTTTGCAGTTTCCGCACTTCGCCTGATTTATCCTCCGGAAGCACCTCGGATTGCACCCTGTCTATGCCCACCTCTTTGGCTATGGCGGCGGCGGTCTTCTGGTTGTCCCCGGTAATCATGGCCACCTGTATGCCCATTTTGCGCAGAATCTCTATGGCCGCTTTACTGCCGGGTTTTACCACGTCGGCCACGGCAATGATGCCGGCCGGCTGGCCGTCTAAGGCCACATACATCGGGGTTTTGCCTTCCCCGGCTAACTGGTCGGAGGCGGCGCTCAGTTCCGCCAAGGGAATGCCGCGTTCAGCCATGAGCTTTTTATTGCCGGCTAAAATCGCGGTTCCGTTAACAACCGCTTCAATGCCGCGCCCGGTAAGGGAATTAAAACTTTCAGCGGGCGGAATTTCCAGCGCCTTTTCCGCCGCGCCTTTTACAATGGCCTCGCCCAAGGGGTGTTCGGAGCCTTTTTCAGCGGAAGCCGTGATTCGCAACAGGTATTCTTCTGAAATATTGTTCAGCGTTACCACATCGGTAACAGTGGGCTGGCCCTCTGTAATCGTGCCGGTTTTGTCAAAGACGATGGTGTCGATTTTATGCGCTGTTTCAAGAACTTCGCCGCCTTTTATCAGTATTCCGTTTTCCGCCCCCTTGCCGGTGCCCACCATGATGGCCGTCGGGGTGGCCAAGCCCAGCGCGCAGGGGCAGGCGATGACCAGGACGGCTATTAATACTGTCAGGGCCAGTTCAATATCACCCAAGGCAAAATACCAGGCGAGGCCCGCGGTTACCGCGATAAGGCAGGCCGCGGGCACGAAATAGCCGGAAACCTTGTCCACGATTTTGCCGATAGGCGCCTTAGAGCCTTGCGCGTTCTCCACCAGCTTGATAATCTGGGCCAGCGCCGTGTCGCCTCCTACCTTGTCCGCGCGGAAGCGAAACGTGCCGGTGGTGTTGATGGTGGCGGCGTATACGGAGTCGCCCGTTTTTTTATCCACCGGCATGCTTTCGCCGGTCAGCATGGATTCATCAACAGCGGAAAGCCCCTCCGTTACCGTGCCGTCCACGGGGATTTTCGCGCCGGGCTTAACCATGATAATGTCGCCTGTTTCCACTTCGTCGATGGGAATTTCTTTTTCCTGGCCGTCCTGTATGATGACGGCGATTTTAGGGGCCAGCCCCAGGAGTTTTTTAAGGGCTTCGCCTGTTTTGCCCTTGGTGACGGCTTCCAATGTTTTGCCGAGCATAATCAGAGTGATGATAACCGCGGCGGTTTCAAAGTAAAGGCTTTCCGCGGCGCGGAAATTTCCCCGCGTAATAAGGAAGGTGTTGTAAAGGCTGTAAATCACCGCCGCCGATGTGCCGATGGCAATCAGCGAATCCATGTTCGGGCTGCGCTGAAACAGGGCTTTCAAGCCAACGGTGTAAAATTTATGCCCGGCAATGACTATGGGCAGCATAAGCGCCAACTGAAGCAGGGCGAAAACAAGGGGATAATTCATCATCATGATCAGGGCCTGCGGGAGAGGCATCATGATTGATGTTCTCACGGTTATCATGGGCGCCATGGCCATGTATAAAAGCGGCACGCACAGCACAGCCGATATGATGAATTTCATCCATAATGTTTGAATTTCTTTTTCCTTCCGCGCCTTGTCCGCCTCCGCCGCGTTTTCCTTGAAAACCGCGGCTTCAAAGCCGATTTTTGAAACCGCCCGCCTAATATCGGCAAGATTCAAAACCGCGCCGTCGTATTCCACGAAGAGCTTTTCACTGGCCAGGTTGACGCCGGCCTGACCCACGCCGGCCAGCTTCCGCACTGTTTTTTCAATCCGCTGGGCGCAGGCCGCGCAGGTCATTCCCCGGATGCTGAAAACCTGATTTTCCATGAGCGTCACCTCCTTAGGGTTTTCCCTTCCGCCTCCATAACGGTGATGCTGCTGCGGATCATTCCCATCCAGCAGGCATAGCGGAAGGTTCCCGCGTTTTCCGGCATGAACTCGATAATATTCTCCCCTGTATTGAAGGTATGCTCAATGCCGTATTCCCTTATAAAAAACCTGTTATTGCAGCCGTTGATGCTGCCCTGGGGCGCGTCGATGGTCCACTTAACCGGCGTTCCGGCTTGCACCGTAATGGAGGGGTAGCTCCACGGGGAAAGCGTGCTGTTGACGATTTGAAGGCCATTTTCCGCCACAACGCCGGAAGTGATTTGGGCATCACCTCGGGAAGGGGGCGCTTGGCCGGCGGAGACGCCCGCGGAGCCCGACAAGCTCCAGCCTTGAGAGAGCATTGAAAGGCCGAGAACCACAACCAATACCGCGCCCACATTCATAACCTGTCCTCTAAACTTTCTCTCCATTAACGAGCTGAAAGCCCCAAGCCCAAACATTAAAGGAACGCTTCCCATACTGAACAGGAACATGGATAACGCCCCCGTAAACGGGCTCCCGGTGGAAAGGGCGTAAATCTGCATGGCCTGCAAGGGGCCGCAGGGCATAAATCCGTTCAGCAAACCGACAATCCAGGGGCTTTGGCCTGGTCCTTTTTTTCTGTTGATTTTTTGAGCAAAGACTTGGGGCATACTTGGATTAAGCCGGCGCAGCCACGGGAAAACGCCAAGCATATTCATCCCCATGATAACCATGAACAGGCCCGCAGCCAGCTTCAGCACGCCTTGCATGGTATTGGAAAAAGCAAATGCCGCGCCGAGCGCGCCGACCGCGAAACCGATCGCCGTATACGAAACGACCCGCCCGGCGTTGTATTGGAAAGCGGGCAGCAGCGCGGACCGCCCGCCGCCTTCCATATCGTTTCTCCGCGGCAGGCATTGCGATAAATTGATGCCGCCGCACATGGCGATACAGTGAACCGAGGTGACCAGGCCAATCACAAACAGCATCCCGTATCCCATTTTCTTGTCAGCCAACTGGCTTGGCGCCAGCAGATTCAAGAGGCCGAAGCGCTCCAGAAGCGCATACAGCGCGATAATGATAATTAGAAGCCCAATAATGCGGCTGGCGTCCGGTTTCCGCCGTTCGCCGCCTATAAGCACCCGGTAACCCAGGTTTTCAATGATGGCGGTTATATTTACCAAGGAAACCGTGCCGGCCTCATATGTTACCATGACGGTTCCGGCGCTGCAGCTGGCTTGCGCTTTTTTTACCCCGGCCGTATTGCGGAGCTTTTGTTCAATTCGCTTTTGGCAGTGGACGCAAGTCATTCCACCGATGTGAAGTTTTTTTGTATTCTGGCCGGAGTCCATAGGCGGCACGCTCATTATCGTCTTTATGACTGGTCTTTGTATGTTTCCAAGGTTTCGTTCATGCTGCCTGTCCGATACCCCAGCAAGTCCATTGACACGTACGCGAACCCGTATTGCCTGAAGGCGTTGTAAATTTTTTCACGCTGCCCTTTATCCGCCAATATCTTAAATCCGTTCTCATCCGTTTCAATGCGGGCCAGCTCGCCATGATGGCGCACCCGCACCTGCCTCAGACCCAAATCCAATAACAACTGCTCCGCGCGGTCTATCATGGCAAGGCGTTCCGGCGTAATTTTCGCGCCATACGGAAATCGGGAGGCCAGGCAGGCAAAGGGCTGCTTATTCCAGGTGGGGAGCCCCTCTTCTTTGGAAAGCTCACGAATCTCCTGTTTTGTAAGCTCAGCCTGCCTGAGGGGGCTTATGACGCCCTGCTCCGCCACGGCTTTGAATCCAGGACGGTAGTCCGCGCTGTCATCCATATTGGAACCTTCCGCAAGGTTTTCTATTTTACGTTCCCGGACTATGGCCCATATCTTGCCAAAAAGCTCGTTTTTGCAAAGATAGCAGCGGTTAACAGGATTTTCCGAAAAGCCTTCGATGTCCAATTCTTCGGAATCGCAAAAAAAGTGTGTTATTCCTTGATTTTTACAGAAAGCGATGGCTTCCTTGAGTTCACGTTCCGGGAAGGAAGATGACCTGGCCGTGACGGCTATGGCCTTGTCCCTCAAGATATCATGCGCTGTTTTGAGCAGAAAAGTGGAATCCACTCCACCTGAGAAAGCGACTGCCATATTGCCAAGCCTGGAGATATTCTGCTTCAGTTTGTCGTATTTGCCGTATTTATCCATGAAAGAGCCTCCACTGAAATATTGATATTGACAAACCCAGGCGGCAAGTTATAATGCCCATATGATTGATAGGCATTATAGGGTCAAAGAAAGGGTATGTCAAGAATACCCGAGGGGTGCGAATAATGAGCTCCAGACATGTAACAGCCGTATCCATAACGCGCCTCACGCCGAATTTTCGGGCCGAGGCGCGGGATGAGCTGGTATGCGAGGAAGAGTGGGGCATTATAGTCAACGGCCAAGGTATAGCCGTGCTGAATTGCCTGCCCGCCCACCTGGAGCAACTGGCCGCGGGCCATCTGTTCACCCTGGGCAGGCTGCGCCGGGCTGATGAAATTATAAAAATGGATATAGATGAGGTAGCGAAAAAGATTGTTGTGGAACTGAACCCGTCCGATTCCGAGGACAGCCCCCCAGTTAATGACGGCATAACCCTCGCCGCCCGCGACATCCACCGGCTGCAGGGGGAGTTTAATGAACGCTGCCAACTGTTCCGCAGAACCGGCGCGGTGCACAGCGTGGCGCTGGCCGACAGGGACGGCCTCATAATATTTTTTGATGATGTGGCGCGGCACAACGCGCTGGACAAGGTGATAGGCGAGATGGTCCTGCGCGGGCTGTCCGCCTCGAACAAGGCGTTGATTTTCAGCGGCCGGATTGCCTTGGACATGCTCCGAAAAGTTTGCGCGGCGGATGTAAAGCTCTTAATCGCTCCAGGCGCGCCTACCGCGGCGGGAGTGATGATGGCCCGGGAGAAGGGGATAACGCTGTTGGGCTTTGTGCGGGCGGACAACATAAATATATATACGCATGACCACCGCGTGCTGTAAAGCCGCCTAAAGGAGAATGAGTGGCGCGCATTGAAGACTCCCTGGCGGAAGTAAGAAGCCTGGCCCGAAAGCGCCGGGCCGTCATTCTGGCCCATTACTATTGCCCGGACGAGGTTCAGGAGGCCGCCGACTATGTGGGCGACTCCCTGGGCCTGGCCCAGGCCGCCGCGGCAACCGAGGCTGAAGTCATTATTTTCGCCGGGGTCCACTTCATGGCGGAAACAGCCAGCATCTTGTGTCCGGACAAAAAAGTTGTCCTGGCGCACCCCGAGGCCGGCTGTCCCATGGCCGACATGATCACGGCCGCGGACTTGGCAGCCCGCAAGGCCGAACTGCCGGGAGTGGAAGTGCTGACCTATGTCAACTCCCCGGCCGAGGTCAAGGCCCTGAGCGATTCATGCTGCACCTCGGCCAATGTGGTGGCGGCCTTAAGAGCCATGAAGTCGGACACCGTCCTCATGACCCCGGACTGGAACCTGGCCGCATACGCCCAAAAGCTGGTTCCGGAGAAAAAAGTCTTGACCTGGGATGGCTGCTGCCCCGTTCACCATCGCCTGAGGCTGGAAACCGTGCGGGAACTGAAGGCTTCCCACCCCAACGCCCGAGTGCTGGCTCACCCCGAGTGCCGTCCCGAGGTTCTGGATTTGGCCGATTTTATAGGCTCCACCAGCGCCATCATAAAGGAGGCCCGGGCGGCCTCCTCACAAGAGTTCATAGTGCTGACCGAAATCGGTGTGCGCCGCCGGCTGGCTTTGGACAGCCCGGAGAAACTTTTTTATTTTCCTGAGATGCTTTGCCCCAACATGAAGAAGAACACCCTGGCCGCCCTCCGGCGGGCGGCCGAAACTCTTGCTCCGGAAATCAAGGTTTCCGGGGATATCCGGCGCCGGGCTCTAAGGGCCATTGAAAAAATGTTCTAGTGCGTTTTACGGGGCCTTAGGGTTCCGGGTAACCGCCGGGATACTTTTTATGCCAGTTCCAGGCCGTCTCAATAATGTCTTCAATCCGGGTGAAGCGGGGCTGCCAGCCCAAGAAACGCCGGGCCTTGGCGCTGTCGGCCACCAGGCGGGCCGGGTCGCCCGGCCGCCGGGGGACGGCTTGGGACGGAATGGAGAGGCCCGTCACCTTCTCGGCCGCTTCAATTATCTCCCGGACGGAAATCCCCCGGTCCCCTCCCAGGTTGAAGATGTCGCTGCCACGCCCCGGCGCAGGTGGTTCAAGGCCAGAAGGTGGGCCTCGGCCAGGTCCGACACATGAAGGTAGTCCCGGAGGCAGGTGCCGTCGGGGGTGTCGTAGTCGTGGCCGTAAATTTCCAGGCCGGCCCGTTTCTTCAGGGCGGTCAGGAGGACCAGGGGAATGAGGTGGGATTCGGGGCGGTGATCCTCGCCGATGAGGCCGTCCGGCGAGGCCCCGGCCACATTGAAATAGCGCAGGGAGACGAATTTCAGGTCATGAGCCCCGGCGGCCCATTTCATCATTTTTTCCATGCCCAGCTTGGTTTCGCCGTAGGGACTGGTCGGCTCGGCGGGGTCGCTCTCCAGGAGGGGAGTTTTTTCCGGCTCTCCGTAAACCGCGGCCGAGGAGGAGAAGACAATGAGCTTGACCCCGCTTTTAACCATGCCCGAAAGAAGCACTTCAGTGCCGTGGAGGTTGTTGTTGAAGTATTTCAGAGGGTCGCGCACTGATTCGCCTACCTGGGAATTGGCGGCGAAGTGAATGACGGCCTCCGGGGCCGCCTCAAAAAAGACCCGCTCCATGAAGTCCGGGTCGCGGAGGTCTCCCTGGAAAAACTTGGCTTCCAGAGGCAGGGCCTGGCGGTGGCCGGTCTGGAGATTATCGACTACGGCTACCTCCTCCCGCTCTTTCAAAAGCGCTCGGACCATGTGGGAGCCAATATAGCCGGCCCCGCCGCAGACTAGAATCATATCAGCAGCCTCTTGAGTTCCTCCAAAAAGCCTTCAATGACCTCAAAGCCGCCTTGCCAGAAATTTTTATCCAAAGGTCCGAGGCCGCTTTCGGCCAGTATTTTTTCCGGCGTCTCCGAGCCGCCCCGGCTCAAAAGGCTGATCAGGCGGGGAGGGAAGGCCGCGCCTTCCCGCTCGTAACGCCGCCAGAGGCTGTAAACCAGAAGCTGGCCGAAGCTGTAGGCGTAGACATAGAAGGGCGTGTGAAAAAAATGGGGTATGCTTACCCATTCCCAGCGAAATTCCGGCCCCACCTCCACGACCCCGCCGAACTGCTCGGCCAGGTTCTCCATGTAGGCGTTGGCCAGCTCGTCGACCGTGGCCCCGTTTTCCGTCATCTCGTGGGCCTTGATTTCAAAGAGGGCGAAGTAGCCCTGGCGGCTGATGGTGGCGTAGGCGTCATCCAAAAGATGAAAGATCAGGCCGGCTCTTTCCCGCTCGCTTTGGGCCTTTTGCCTGAGGCGCTCGGCCAGAAGCATTTCGGCAAAGGTGGAGGCGGTTTCGGCCAGGGGCAGGGTGGCGTGAAAATGAAAGATGTTGTGTTCTTCGGCCAGTTGGGCGTGGACGGCGTGCCCCAGTTCGTGGGCCAGGGTGAAGATATCCTGCCGCCGGCCGTTGTAAGTCATCAGCACCCAGGGGGTATCGCCGGGCAGCATGGAATAGCAGAAGGCGCCCCCCTGCTTGCCGGGCCCGGGACGGGCGTGGAAACGGCCGGCTTCGGCCACCTTCGCGGCCAGGCTGCTGAAACGGGGGCTGAATTCTTCAAAGGCGGCCAGCACCTCTTTTAGGCCGGCTTGAAAATCGAGCTGGGCGCGGTCTTCGGCCAAAGGGGCGTAGAGGTCGTAACGCCGGAATTTCTTTAAGCCCAGTATCCTGGCCTTGAGGCGGAAAAAATCGCCGAACAGGCCGGCGCGTTCCCGGACAGTCTCCAAGAGGGCGGTTACCGCCGCCTCGGGCAGATCATTGGCCTTGTGCCGCACCTCAATGGGACTGCCGTATCGCCGGAGGCGGATGTTCTCCATCCGCCAGTCCCGCACGGAGGTCTGATACATCTGGCCCAGGATGGGGCCGTCCGCCCCATAGACCCGGTATAGCTCCCGGTAAGCCCCGGCCCGGATATCCGGGTCGGCATCGCGGGCCCGGACCATCAGTTCATCGCGTCCTACCTCGGCCTCGCCTTCCGGCCCCGGGGGACGGAAACGATAGCGGTTGGTGAGTGAGTCGTAGAGGGCGATCAGGGCGTCCCCGCCGGTGGTATTTTTGAGGTTTATGATCTTCTCTTGGGCCTCGGGCAAGGTGTGGGGCCGGAAAACCCGAGTCCGTTTCAGCCAGTAGGCGAAGTCGGGCAAGGCCGCGGCCAGGGGCGCGGCTTCGGCTTCATCCAGTTCCTTCCACCAGATTTCAAAAAACAGAAGATCGTTGCCCAGGTCGGCCATCCTCTCATTCATGCGGGCCATGAAAGTCTGGGCCTTCTGGTCCTGGGTGTCCTGGGCAAAGGCCAGGCTGGCGAAGCCGGAGAGACGGTGGGCCAGGCAGTTTATATCCGCCAGTTCAATAACCAGTTGGCGGAACTCCGAAGGCGGCGGCGGTCCGGCTTCCAGCCGGGCCCGCCAGGCGGTGAATTTCAGGGCCTTATCTTTGAGTTCCGCCAAGTCGGCGTCCAACCCCGGGCTTCCGAGGCGGTAGAGCTGGTCCAGGTTCCAGACGGGCAGGCCCATTATCGGGTGAACCCTGAAAAATGGGTGAGATCCTGGAGGGGAAGGCCCGCGGGGGTGTAGCCTATCCTGTCCGCTCCGCCATGGTAAGCCGCGGTCCGGCTCGGGGCGCCCCCGTAGCGGGCCCAGTTTTTCTGGGCCAGATGCCAAAAGCGGTGGACGGAACCGGGCTTGGAATCCACCCGGGCCACCACAGGCGCGGCCGGGGCCGGGGCCGGGGCCGGCCTGGGCCTTGCCGCCTGGGCCGGCCTGGGCGCGGTTTGGCCGCTCTTCTCCACCCGGGCTTCGCCGGGCTTGGCCGGGATAACGGTGGTGGGCAGGAGGCCCGCCGGGCTCAGGTTGACTTCCTCGGCCCGGTAGTCAGGCAGGTAGTCATCGTACAGGGTGCCCGGCGGGTCGGGTTCCCCGATGATGGTGATGACCCCGTTTTTAATGGCGCCGGGGGCCGAAACCGGGGCGGCCGGTTTTTTGGGCGGAGCCGCCGAAGGGCGGGACGGGGCGGCGGGTTTGGCCACCGGCGCCTTGGGCGCGGCCGGCGCCGCCGGAACCGCCGCCTGGCCCGTCTTGGGCGGCGCCGCGACCGGAGCGGAAGCTTTGGGGGCCGGCTGCACGACTGGAGCGGCTGGAGCGGCGGCCGTGGGGGGATCGCTTCTGGCCGGCGGCAGATTCACCAGCGGGGCTCTTTGCTGCTGATCGTAATCAAATTCAAAAATTTGCAGGGCGTCACTGCTCTGAGCCAAGGCGGGCAGGGGCCAGCCAAGGAGGGCCAAAGTAAAAATAAAAATGATTTTCAACATTTATCATCCCCTTGCCGGAATTTGAGGTAACTGCGGGGTTTTAAACCTGATCCATACTTTAGCTTAAATAAAAATCTTTGTCAATATTTTTGTTTAATTATATTATAATTTACATATAAATTATTAGTGGCGGCAATTGTTTGATGCTCTATATGTGGGTTTAGGCTATAATGCCTCAAATTGCCTTCAAGGGGAGCCCGGCCCACATGGTCAAAATAAAACTGCCGCCGAAACTGCCTTTCAAAAAAGTGGGGCTGGCCGGCCTGGGCCTCATCGGCGGCTCTCTGGCCAAGGCCCTGATGCCCTTCGGCGGCCTGGAACTCTATATTTTTGACCGTGATCCGGCCACGGTGGCCGCGGCCCGCCGGGTGCGGCGTTTCGCGGCCGTAACCGACGAGGCGGAAACCTTTCTGGACTGGCCCCTGGACCTGGCCTATTTATGCCTTCCGGTGGCGCGCAATATTCAGCTGGTGGAACTCATGGGCCGCCGCGGGGCGTCCTACCCGGTCACGGACGCCGGCAGCACCAAGGGACCCATAACATCAGCCGCCGCCCGGGCCGGGCTTGTTTTCTGCGGCGGCCACCCCATAGCCGGGCGGGAGGTATCCGGCTGGCATCATTCCAGCGCCGACCTGGTGCGGGGCTGCCTCTTCCTTCTCACCCCGCCGGACGATGCCGGCCCCGAGGTCCTTTCCCTGGCCGAAAAACTGCGGGCCCTCCACGAACTTTTGGATTGCCGGGTGAGGCTCGTCTCGCCGGAAGCCCATGACCGGCTCTACGGCCTGGTCAGCCACCTGCCCTACCTGGCGGCCGCGGCCCTGGCCGGGACCGTTTTACGGAAAGGCGGCCGGGAAGCCCTGGATTGGGCCGGCCCCGGCTTTTCCGATTCGACCCGGGTGGGGGCGGCCGCCCCCCCCAAATGGGTGGAGATCATTATGCAAAACGCCGACAACCTGGTGGAGAATATTGAGGCCTTGAGAGCCTTGCTGGCGGAAATAAGCGCCGGCCTGACCGACCGCGACGAAGACGGGCTTCTGGCCCTCCTTACCCCCATCGCCGCCTTCCGGGAACGGTTCAAACTAAGATAGAGCCCGGCTTATCCCTCATAACCGTCAGGAGGATCAAACCATGTCGGCTACCGGGGTCTCACTATCGAGGTTGTATGTGTTCCCTAATGTCGCGTCAACCTGAGTATTTCTAAGATTAAGCCGGCCGGGACGGAGAGGTCCGGGCTTGTCAGACAGAGGATTTTCTGTTAATAAATCAGTTATGTTCTTTAGGTTTTTTTTGAAACCCGGCCTCAAGACGCGGGCGGCGCCCGGGGCCCGCCTTTGTTTCCTGGCGGCCGCGGCGCTGGCCACGGCCTGCGGAGGGGGCGCTCCGCCCTCCACCATCGGCCGCTCGGCCATGTCCGTGGCTCAGGAGAGCCGGGCCGAAGGCGGCCGCCACACCTTGGGTCCCCAATTCACGGGCCACTTAAACGAACTCTTGGAAAAGGAGGCCGAGGCCCTGGGGGGCAGCAGCCGCGAGGGCGTGCCCTTGGAACTCAACCGCCAGGTGCTTTTGAACATCAACCGCTTTTTAAACGAGGACCGGGGCTTCATAACCCGGGGCCTGGCCCGGGGCTCGAAGTACATTCCCATGATGAAGAGCGTGTTCAAGAGCAAAGGCCTGCCGGAGGACCTGGTTTACTTGGCCTTGATTGAAAGCGGCTTCAACAACCACGCCGTCTCCCACGCTTCGGCCGTCGGGCCCTGGCAGTTCATACCCTCCACCGGCCGGCGCTACGGCCTGGTCATCGACGACTGGGTGGACGAACGCCGGGACCCGGTGAGGTCCACCCACGCCGCCGCCGACTACCTCATTACCCTCCACGATGTTTTCGGCTCCTGGCCCCTGGCCATTGCCGGCTACAACAGCGGCGAAGGCAAAATAATCAAGGGCATCAGGAGTTACGGGGTCAGCAATTTCTGGGATATGTCCAGCGCGGGCGACCACTTGGCCGATGAGACCAAGCTCTATGTGCCCAGCTTTCTGGCCGCCACCTTCATAGCCAAAGACCCCGGGGCCTACGGCCTGACCATAGACTCCCAGCCCCCCGACCAGTGGGAGGAAGTAAGCCTTCCCAAGCCCGTGACCCTGGCCGCGGCGGCCCAATACGCCCGCACCACCGTTGATCGGCTCAAGGAATTGAATCCCCACCTTAAAAAAACGTCCACCCCCCCACAGGCGGCGGATTTTATACTGCGCCTGCCCGAGGGCTCGCGCCGGGATTTCATCTCCGCCTACGGCCGGGCCGGCCTGGGGCAGGCCCTGGCCGCCGAGACTCCGCCGCCCGTACCTCGCGGGGCCACGAATCTGGCCCATCTGCGTCCGGGGCTTACGGCCGCGGCTTCGGCCGCGCCCTTGGAGACCCCCCTGCCCCGGCCTTCGCCGGCTTCAGGCCCGGTGGTTCACAGGGTGGCCGCCGGCGATACCTTGGGGGGGCTGGCCCGGAAATATGGCACCACGGTCCAGGAATTGACCCGCCTCAACCAGCTTAAGAACGACAATCTGCGGGTGGGCCAGAGGCTGGAAGTCAGGGCCGGCCCCGCCCCGCCGGCGGCCAAACCCGCCCCGCCGGCAACTAAACCGGCCGCGCCGGCGGCCAAATCGGCGCCGGCCGTCCATACCGTGGCCGCGGGAGAGACCTTGGGCGGCATAGGCTTAAAATACGGCTTGACGGTCAAGAACCTGATGGAATTGAACGGCCTGACCGGCTCGAACATTCGCGTGGGGCAGAAGCTGAAAGTCAAGGCCGGGGCCGACCCGCCGGGAGTTAAACCGGCCGCGCCGGCTGTTAAACCGGCCGCGCCGGCGGCGGCCGTGGTCAAGGTCGTCGAAGGCGATACCCTCTACGGCCTGGCCCGGCGCCACAACCTTTCCGTGGACCAGTTGAAGAAACTGAACAATCTGACCGGCGACATAGTGCGTCCGGGGCAGACTCTGAAGATCAAATGAAGAAAATTTTCCCATCGTGGCTGCCGATGGCCGGAGCGCTTATGGCGCTTATGGCGACGGCTCTGCTGGTTTGGCATGGGCTGAAGGTTCGGGCGGAGCAATTGGAGCGGGCTGAAACGGCCCGCTTGGCCGCGGAACTGGCCCCGGCCCTCAAGGCCGAGGAAGAGGGCGCCGAGGGCCGGGCTAAGTTCCAGGCCCGCCTGGGCGGGCTCACGACCCAGAGTCCGGCCGCCTCGGCCCTGGCCCGGGGGGCCCTGGCCTTTTTCGACGACGACCCGGCCGAAGCGGCCCGGCTTTTCGGCCTGGCCTCGGCCGCCTGCCCGGACGACCCCCACCTGCCCTCTTTTCAGGCCGCCGCCTACCTCAGGCTGGACGACCCCGCCCGGGCTCTTGATTTATACCTCCGGGCAATGGACCTAAAGACCAAGGGGGGGATCACGGCCCTTAGCCTGGCCGACGACGAAATGGGGGCCGCCCTGGCCCTCTTTTTCCTAGGCCGTATCGAAGAGGCCCGGCAGTATGCGGAAAAGGCCTGGCGGACCCGCCTGGCCGCCCTGGGCCCTGACGACCCGGAGACCCTGGCCGCGGCCAATCGCCTGGCTACGGCCCTTGTCAGCCTGGGCCTGCCGGCTGAAGACCTCTTGCGCGAGACCTACCAGCGGGCCCTGGCCAAAGGGGAGGAGGGGGCCGAAGCTTTGGGCGAAAGCCGCCTGCTTTTGACCGTGCTCTACCATCAGTATGGGCGGCAGGCCGAGCTGGAGGAGTTTTTTGACCAGGCCCTGGCTTCAGCCGCGGCGGCAGGACGCCGGGACCCGCCCGTTCCCCAGCCCCCTCCCGTCCCCGAGAGCCCCACCCTTCCCCAAGGTCCGCCCGAACTTGAGGTTCCGGCGGCGCCCGTAGCGGAGCCGGGGCGCCGGCCTGACTGGGAGGGGCTGGCCCGGTCCCTGGCCGGGCGGAACGAGGCCCTGGCCGCGGACCTATGGGCTCGCCAAATCGAGGCCCTGGCCGGCCGGCCTGAGGAACAGCGGCTCTTGCGGCGGGAGCTGGTCCGTTCCGCCCTGGCCTCGGGCCAGGCCGAGCGGGCCTTGGCCGAGCTGGGCGCCTTCACCCCCTTGAATTGGGCCGAGGCGGCCGAGCGGGCCCTCTGGGGGGCCGAGGCCCTGGCCGGCCTGGGCCGCTGGCCGGAGGCCATAAACGGCCTGACCCGGACCGCCGAAAGCCTGGGCGCGCTCCAGGACAAAGCCCGCCAAGCCAAAGGGCCCCAGGATCCGGCCCTGGCGAACCTGGGGCTGGAAGTGCACCTTAAGCTGGCGGAACTATACCTCAAGGAGGGCCGGGTCCCCCAGGAGGCCGAAATAGAACTGCGCTCGGCCTTGGGGCGCCTGGACCGCCAGACGGCCGCCCTCTGCCCCCTGGTCCCGGAAATCAACCTGCGCCTGGGCCGTCTTACCCGCGCCATGGGCCGCCCGGGAGACAGCCGGGAATTTTATAAGCGGGCCCGGGCCGGGGCGGAGGCCCAGCTTAAAGCCAAGCCAGGGCCGGCCGTGCGGGCGGCACTGGGCGAAGTGGTCCGGGCCGCAGCGGAGGAGAGCGGCGGCAAGACCGGCAAGGCCGCCGCGCCGCCCCCGGCCTCCTTGCCCGAGCCGGAACTTTTGCGCCTGGAAATGTCGGCCTTAGCCGCCCTGGGGCGGCTGGAGGAATTCCCCGCCCGCCTGCGTCCCGTTCTTGAGGAGGCGGCCCGACGCCATGGCCCCGGCGCCCGGGAACACCTGCTCTATTACAGCTTGGAATTGAAATGGCTGGAGAAATCCGGCCGGGTTGAGGAACTGACCCTGGCCCTAGAGGCCCAGGCGGCCGATCCTCCCGGCCTAAGTGAGGCTGAAAAGCTGCTCAACCGGGGCGGGGCCCTGTTTTACGCGGCCCGGATCAACGAGAAGGCCGGCCGCGGGCTCAAGGCCGCGGATTTGTACCGGGCCGCCCTGGCCGCCTGGCTGGAGGTGGAAGGCGACGCGCGGCTGGCCGGCCGCCGGGCCGAGGCCGAGGCGGCCTTAAGCCGCCTGGCGGCTCCCTAAAGCATCTCCCTTGTGAATCAAGCGTTTTTATGACATAATTCCGACAATAAAGGCACACCGAGGAGCATGATGCTGAAAATCATAATGAGCCATTTTCTAGGCAAGGCCCCCAACTGGTACAAATATACCATCATAGTTTTTTTGATCGTCAATCCGCTTGTGTTTTTCCTGGTCAGCCCCTACGTGGCGGGGTGGATGGTCTTAATTGAATTTATTTTTACCCTGGCCCTGGCTCTCCAGGCCTATCCCGTTCCCGCCGGCGGCCTTTTGGCCATACAGGCCGTAGCCATCGGACTGACCTCGCCTGACACCATCTACAAAGAAGTGGTCGCCAACCTCCCCACCATGCTCCTCTTGATTTTCATGGTGACGGGCATTTACTACCTCAAAGACGTGCTGTTTTTGATCTTCACGAAAATCTTCCTTAAGTGCCGCAAAAAATGGCAGGTCTCCCTGGCCTTCTCCATGGTCGCCGCGGCCGTGACCACCTTTCTGGGGGCTTTGACCGTCCTGGCCGTACTCATTGCCATCTGCTTTAATTTTTTCGCCCTTTATCACCGGGTGGCCGGGGCTTACGCCGATGACCCCAAAAATAAGCACAATAAGCAGCTTGAGGAATTCCGCGGATTTTTGCGCAACCTGATAATGCACTCGGCCGTGGGCACGGCCCTGGGCGGCACCCTGACCCTGGTGGCCGAGCCGCAGAACCTGATGATCGGCACGAAAATGGGCTGGTCCTTTGTCGAATTTTTTCAGCACTGCGGCGTTATCGCCGTTCCCGTGTCGATTACCGGCTTCATCGTCTGTCCCTTATTGGAGATTTTCCGCGTGCCGGGATACGGTTACCAGCTGTCGGAGGATATCCGTCAGCTCATTGTCCGGGATTATCAAAAGATGGCCAAGGAATTCGCCGGCCAAGGCATGTTCAAGTATATTCTTCAGGCCGTTGTGGCGATTCTGGTAGTCCTGGCCCTGGGCTTCAGCGTGGCGGAAGTGGGCTTCGTGGGCCTGGCGGTCATAGTCGTCATTTCCACCTTCACCGGCAAGGTTCGTGAACACGATTTCGCCGAGCCCTTCAACAACGCCATGCCCTTTGTGACCCTCATCACCATTTTTTTCGCCGTTTTAGGCGTCGTGCACGATCAGCACCTCGTCACCCCCGTGATAAACTGGGTGTTGACTTTTGAAGGGCGGTCGCAGCTGCTCTTCCTCTACGTGGTCAACGGAGCCATCTCCATGGTCAGCGACAGCGTGTTCGTGGCCGCCATATTCATCGCCGAAGCGGATAACGCCTACAGGGCCGGCGCCTTTTCCCTGGATTGGTACCAAAAGATCGCCACGGTGATAAACATGGGCACCAATATCCCGTCCCTGGGCACGCCCAACGGTACGGCCGGCTTTTTGTTCCTCTTGACCTCGTCCTTGTCTCCGCTGATCAAATTATCCTACTTTCAGATGCTGAAGCTGATGATCCCGTATTTTTTAATCCTGTCGAGCGTCGGCGCGGCGGTGGTTTATTTTTCCCTTGGCTGAGAGGTACTGTGGAGCAAGTTTTATTCAGGCCGGCCAAACTGCTCATAACGATAGTGGGCAAGTACAGCGGCGAATTGGTGGTGGCGGCGTGCAAACGGGGCGGGGCCAGGGGCGGCACCAAGGCCGTGGGCTGCGGCCTGGCGGAGTTTTTTACCGGCGGCGGCCACCACGAGGAGGTGACCGAAGCCCTGGTCTTCACCTTGATGCACGAAGAAGCGGACAGCGTGGTTCGGGAGGTGCTCCGGGCCGGCCTGGAAGACCCGGAAAATATAAACGGCCTGGCCCTCCTGCTCGACGTGTCCGCCTTGGTGCGGCCGGGGTGTGAGGGAGAAAACGCGGAGGCCGCTTTTAAGCGGCCCGGGAGTGAAGGCATGAAGAGCGGCAATACCTTGATTACCTGCATCATCACCCATGGCCAGGCGACTGAGATTATGGGCGTGGCCCGTGCGGCCGGGGCCAGGGGCGGCACCATTATGAACGCGCGGGGCACCGGCACGGAAGACGACGTGAAATTTTTCGGCATCAGCCTGGCCCCGGAAAAGGAAATGCTTCTGATCGTGGCTCAGAGCGACCATGTCCAGGACGTTATTGAGGCCGTGGGGAGAATGCCCATTTTCAGCGAGCCCGGGGGCGGCATTATATATACCACCCCGGTGGAGGAGTTCTATAACCTGGGGCAAGGGCCTCATGCAATTTAAAAGCGGAGGTTGTCATGAAAAAAATTTTTTCTCTTCTCTTTTGCTTAATCGTGCTGGCAGCGGGCGGCGCGGTCGCGTCGGCCGCCGATCACGGCGGCTTTACGTCTAAAGAGAAGTCGCCCGGCTTCTCCGGGCCCGGGCCCGCCGTCACCTCCGCCAAGGACGCGGCGAAGATGCGCGATGATTCCCGGGTTACCCTGCGCGGCAATATCGTACAGCATCTGGGCAAGGACAAGTACCTGTTCCAGGACGCTTCCGGCAGCATTCAGGTTGAGATTGACGACGATAAATGGCGGGGGCAGAGCATTACCCCGAACGACACCGTGGAACTGCACGGCAAGATCGATAAGGACAGGAACAGCGTGGAAGTTGAAGTGGATCGTGTTGTGAAGCTCTAGCGGCAGCTTTTCACGAATCGACGCCTCCTTAAAAAACCTCGGGCTGGGCCGCCGGGGTTTTTTGCGTTTTCAACTTCACATTTCCCATAAATCATTTTTTTGAGCTGTTTTGGAATATATTGTGGTATAATGGGTTGAATAAACGCCTAGCCACAGTATGCTGGGGCGCCGTCCCTAAGGTCCCGGAACGGCCCTTGGCAAAGTGGGCGCGAAAATTGCATGCCCAACTGGTCAGGCGGCCCAATAGTGCCGGGACAAAGGGAAGCCGCTGATTAATGGTGGACCGTTCGAGGAGGTTTTCGTATGGCTAAAGCGCCCGCGCCCAAAAAAGTGAAAAATCCCCCCCCTCCGCCGGAAGAAGACGATGATGACTTCAAAAAAGGCGGCGAGGAAAAAGAGGCCGAGGCGCCCCCCAAAAAAAGCCGCTCCACCCTCAAGCTCATTATTTTGATCGCCGCGGCCATGGTCGTGGGCATAGGCGGCACGGTCGCGGTCATGAAACTTACGGGTTCCTCCTCGCACCCGGCGCCGGCCGCCGAAGGGCAGGCGCCGGTCGCCGAAGGGGAACACGCCGCTCCCCCCGTGGCGCCCCAGAGGGCCGGCGCCCAAGGTGATTCAGGCGGTCACGGGGGGGGGCAGGGGTCTGAGGCCGCCGATGGCACGGCCCCGCTCAATATCGAATTCAAGCCCTTCATCGTCAATCTCAACGATTTGGGCGGCCGGCGCATGTTGAAGCTCACCATGAGCGTCGAAGCCGAATCCCAGGAACTGGCCGATGAAATAAACGCCAAGATGCCCATGTTCCGGGATACCATCCTCCTGTTGCTCTCCAGCATCCAGTCCGACGACGTGGCCGGCCTGGACGGAAAGCAAAGGCTGAAAAACCAGATGATCAACCGCATCAACCCCAACCTGAACCGGGGCAAGATCAGGAACCTGTATTTTTCGGAAATAGTGGTTCAATAGAGCATAGGGCGAGTCTGACATGGCCAAGATATTGTCCCAGGATGAAGTTGACGCCCTCTTGAAGGGCATGGGCGGCGGAGAGGTGGAAACCGAGACCGACGACGGCGCCGGCGCCGACGGCGTCACGGCTTACGACCTGACCAACCAGGACCGCATCATCCGCGGCCGTATGCCCACCCTGGAAATAATCAATGACCGCTTCGCCCGCTTTTTCCGCCAGACCATGGCCACGGCCCTGCGCAAGGTGGTCGACATTTCGGCCTTTTCCATAGACATGATCAAATTCGGCGAATTCATGCGCGGCCTGCCGGTGCCCACCAGCCTCCACGTCTTCAAGGCCGACCCCTTGCGCGGCCACGCCATCATGGTCATCGACACCAAGCTGGTCTTCAACCTCGTCGACAGCTTCTTCGGCGGCAGCGGGCGCGGCTATATAAAGGTCGAGGGCCGGGATTTCACCCCCATTGAGGCGCGCCTGGTGACCAAGGTCATCAAGATGGCCTTGGCCGACCTGGAAAGAGCCTGGAACCCGGTCCACCCCTTAAACCTCAGCTATGTGCGGGGCGAGACCAACCCCCAGTTCGCCTCGGTGGTCGCGCCCACCGAGGTGGTCATAGTCATCAAGTTTGAATTTGAATTGGAACAGACCGTGGGCACCCTCATCATCTGCCTGCCCTACTCCACCATCGAGCCCATACGGTCCAAGCTCTACGCCGGCTTTCAGAGCGACCAGCTCGAAGTCGACACCGCCTGGATCAACCGCTTCATTGAGCGCGTCCGCGAAGCCGAGGTCAGCATGGTGGTGGAGCTGGGCCGGACCATGATCACCGGCGAGGATATAATGAACCTGACCGTCGGCGACGTCATCATGCTGCGGCACGATGTGCGGGAGCCCTTGGACATACAGGTGGAAGGCGTGCCCAAGTTCAAGGTTTTCGCCGGCGCCTCCCGGGGGCAGAAAGCCGTCCGCGTGGTGGGCGACATACCCCCGAAGATCTGGGAAGAATAAAGGGAGTCTTTCATGGCTGACGCACCGCCGATCACCCAAAACGACCTTGATAAACTCATGAGCGACGACGACGGGCTGTCCCAGGACTGGGGCGACCCCGGCCCGGCCATGGCCGGCGGCGAAGGCGGGCCCGGCGCCTTCGGCCCGCCGCCGACCCAGGCCGCCGCCGACGGCGCCGCCCGGCCCCTGGACTTCATCCTGGACATCCCCCTGGAAATATCCGTGGAACTGGGGCGGACCCGCATGGTCATAAACGACCTTTTGCAGCTCGGCCAGGGCTCGGTGGTCGAATTGAGCAAGCTGGCCGGGGAGCCTTTGGAAATCTACGTCAACGGCAAACTCGTGGCCCGGGGCGAGGTGGTGGTGGTCAACGAGAAGTTCGGCGTCCGCGTAACCGATATAGTCAGCCCCATGGAGAGGGTTAAGAGCCTGTCTTAAAAAAAAAGGCCTGTTATGAAAAAATACCTGTTCGCCCTGGCCTTAGTGGAGACCTTGGGTTCCGGCTGGGCTCTGGCCCAGTCGCCCGGCTTTCCGATGGTGGGGCCCGGCTTAAAGGATTTGGCCTGGGCCGCCCTGGCCCTGGTGCTGGTGCTGGTCACGCTGGTGCTTTTACTCAAGGCCGTGAAAAGGGTCGGCCGTTTCCAGGGCGGCCGGGGGGCCCTGTTCGAAATGCGCGGCACAATGCTTCTGGACAACCGCAAGTACCTGGCCGCCGTGGCCGTGGACGGCCGGCTCATGATCATCGGCGTCACCCCCGACCGCCTAATCCCCTTGGGGCAGTGGCGCCTCAGGGAAATTGAGGACGACTTTTCGGCCGGCGAGGGGGACCTTCTCTTTAAGCCGCCGGCCGACGACGACCCCCCGGACATAAGCGTCGTCGGTCCGGAGGACCCCCGGTGATGAGTCCGCGCGGCTTGCGCGCCCTCTTGATCGCGGCCTTGGCGGCGGGCCTCTGGCTGGTCCCGGCCGCCTTGGCCCTGGCCCAGGACGGGGGCATGGTGCCCATCCCCACCATCAGCCTTTCCCTGGACCAGACCAGCGAACCGGAACGCATCGCCACCACCATCAACATCCTCTTTATCATGACCGTACTGACCCTGGCCCCCTCCCTCCTCATTCTCATGACCTCCTTCGTACGCATCATAGTGGTTTTCGGCTTTCTCAGGCAGGGCATGGGCACTATGAATTCCCCCCCCGGCCAGGTCATAATCGGCCTGGCCCTGTTCATGACCTTCTACCTCATGTCGCCGGTGTGGAAGGACATGGAGGCCCGGGCCTTCAAGCCCTTCATGGCGGGCGAGATCAACCAGCGCACGGCCCTGGAGACGGCCCTGGAGCCCATTCGCGAATTCATGTTCCTCCAGACCCGGGAAAAAGACCTGGCCCTCTTCATGCAGCTCGCCGGCGAATCCCGGCCCCAGAACAAGAGCGAGGTCCCCACCCTGTCCCTGATCCCGGCCTTTGTGATTTCGGAACTCAAGACGGCCTTCTCCATAGGCTTCATGCTCTACATACCCTTCGTGGTCATAGACATGGTGGTCGCCTCGGTCCTGTTGTCCATGGGCATGATGATGCTGCCCCCGGTGATGGTCTCCCTGCCGTTCAAGCTCATGCTCTTCGTCCTGGTGGACGGCTGGAACCTC
>Ga0099364_10001230_pt1 | contig 42704 bp, 39 predicted proteins | sample TergutTh196P3_FD_73070 | JGI IMG/M metagenome (GOLD analysis project Ga0099364, IMG submission 73070) | Microcerotermes parvus P3 segment gut microbial communities from Pointe-Noire, Republic of the Congo - Th196 P3 | ecosystem: Host-associated > Arthropoda: Insects > Digestive system > Gut ...
ATCTCCCACGAACCCCCCGGCAGTACTGTCGGGTTATAACTCATATGAGGTATACCAAACTGCATGGGATATAAAACAAAAAACACCCCAAAGGTTTCGTTATAGTCGTTTGGGTCATGACTCGGATCCCCCCGGCTAAGAAGCGATGCGCCGTGCTCACCCTGTGAAGCAAGCCGTCCCCAGGTAGTGGTCCCGTTATTTACCAGAGTCACTTTAAACTCAAAGACCTCCCCGGCTTCAAGCTGTACAGGAGAGCTGGTTCCATGATTATATGCAATCCCATTGATCTCTATTGAATTAAAGCTTGACGATGAGCCATTTACTCGATTTCCATTACCGGTAAATAAGTCACAACCGTAGAAAATTATAAGCAAAAAAAAAGCAGCAGAAAAAAGGATTTTATTTATATAAACATTCTTTAATTTCCCAAGCATACTAATATTATAGTAGCTTCTCTGATTTTACACAATTAAATATGAAACAAGATATCAAGAAAATCTTCTTTTTTTAACGACCGGAAATATTGCGATACATCAATGCCGCCCAGCAAAGACCTTATCTCACTGTATTCAAACTTCCTGCCGGTAAGAAGATCACTTAATTCGGTCACATCCAGGCTGCTAAAAAAATCCCCGTAAAAAGCAATATTTTTAATTATGCCTTCACGTCCTATATCCAGAAGTACCTCTATCTTACCGCAGCCTTCAACCCTCGCAGCCTTCCTCATGGTGTGGGGCGGAGAACTGCCATAGTTCCAGCTCCACTGGGAGTAAACCCTCTCCCGCAAATTTTCCACCTCGGCTGTCTGCGCAGGACTTAAAACATAATCCTCCATACCGCTGCCTGTAAAACCACTGCCAGCAATATGATTTTTTAATGCCGCCCAAAACCCTTCGATAGACATATCAGTTTTCAAATAAGGCCTTATATTCGTAACCCGGCTCTGCACCGATTTTATCGCCCTGGATTCTATAACCCCCGCACGTGCCAATTTCTCCTCACCAGGGTTAAGAGCCCCGGACAGAACAGTCAAATCACTGTCAAAAAGTAAAGTCCCATGATGCATCACCCTTCCCTGCTTAATATACTGTGCATTGCCGGAAAACTTCCTCCCTTCCACAGTCATATCATTGCGCCCGGAAATCTCCGCCGGCACCCCCATCAAACGCAGCGCCTCGCAGATTGGTTTACAAAAGAAAGAAAAATCCATCCCAGTAAAAACCGTTTCCCCCCGGCTCTCGGCGCTTCCGGTGCTGGCGTCGCCTCCGGAGCTGGCCTCGCCGGCATTGCAGATAAAGGTAAAGTTAAGGTTCCCCAGATCATGATACACAGCCCCGCCCCCCGAAAGCCGCCTTGCCACCACAATCCCCCTCTCCCTCACAAAGCCCGCATTAATCTCCTCACCGGTATTCTGATGCTTCCCGATTATCACAGAATTATCATTCTGCCATAACATAAAGTAACTGTTCTCTCTGGGAAGGGAATCAAAAACAAACTGCTCCAAAGCAAGATTATAGTAGGGATCAGTAATTCTGCTTTCAATATAACAGACCATAAGCTATACTATTTCCAGTAAACCATATTCATTTTTGGAATCGAAATCCATGATTGCCTGCCTGGCATTCAATAAAATATCTTCCATTTGTTTTCTGGAAATATTACCTGTTTTTATTAAAATAACTTTTGGTGGAAATCCTTTAGCATAAAGTAAATTCAAGAAATCCAAATCTTGTGTCATTATTGTGTAACTATGTTCTTTAGCATAAGACCAAATATCAGAATCTTTTGCAGGGATATTAAGTTCAGTTTTATTTACATGTACGGCTGTACAAATTTTATCTTCAAGAAATGGAACCAGCCGCCAGGAGATGTTTGCATCAAGCAACAGCTTCATTAACAAAAACCTTGGTCATTTTATCTCTTGCTGCTGCAAAAGCTAAAGCAGCCCTGATATGTATTTCCTGTATTTCGGGAAAATCTTCCATAATTTCCTGATTAGACATACCAGATGAAAGCCAGTCGAGTATATTGCAAATTGTTATACGGGTGCCAGTGATACAGGGCTTACCAAAACAAATTTCCGAGTTTATTGAAATATAGCTATTTAAATCCTGCATTACAAACTCCTCTTTATATTTATACAGTAATAAATAGTATTTATAAGGTCAATTACTTGAGCTATACTAACCATACGATAATTTAATTAAAAGGGTGCAGTATGAGTCTGGAAGCGCTTGCAGAAGTTTCACGTTTTTACGGATCAAATCCGGATTATGTAATAGCAGGGGGAGGGAACACTTCCCTTAAAGACGGTGATGTACTTTATGTGAAGGCATCCGGAACAGCTCTTGCCAATGCCCAGGCTGGGACAGACCCAGCGACAAGCAGCTTCGTAAAACTGGACAGGAAGGCACTTTCCAGGATATGGGAAAAAACTTACCCGGCGGACAGTGACGAAAGAGAGAAGGCAGTCCTTGCCGATCTCCTGTCCGCCAGAATGCCCGGCTGGGAAAACAAAAGGCCGAGCGTAGAAACCCTGCTCCATGACCTAATCCCGTTTAACTATGTAGTTCACCTTCACCCCACATTGGTCAACGGAATGACCTGTGCGGTAAACGGAGAAACCGCCATGCAAAAAATTTTTTGTTCGCAAACTTTTGGCACAGATGAAAAATCCACGGCATTAAATTTCCATGCACTCTGGGTTCCATCAATAGACCCTGGATATATACTCTCCCTGGAAGTAAAAAAATTACTGGAAGACTCAGGGTATATAACGGGCAGCCTGCAGCAATCCAGCTCTGAACAAAAAATCCAAGCGCTTGGACTATTTTTACAAAACCATGGGGTCTTTGTAGGAGCAAACTCAATAGAGGAAATAGAATCTACCTATAATGAAATAATTCACCGCCTGGAAAAATGCATAAACAGACACATAGACTTTTCTGACGAAACAAGAGATATACCCCCGCAGGCAGAAGAGCTTACCTCAGTCCTTGCTTCACTTTATGCAAAGGGATCTCAAGTCTCAGACGGAGTGTCCTTCCTCACAAATAAGGAGATCCGGAACTATATCAAAGACAGGGCATCCTTCACGCCGGTTTCATCTGCCTTTACCCCTGACCATATAGTATATGCAGGAAGCGACCCCCTGTTTATCGAATGTGCCGGCGAACAATCATTGGGAAAAAAAGAATTTTATGATCATCTAAAAGCATCTTTTCAAAATCATACTAAAAAAACAGGACGGGTTCCCAGAATAGCCGCCATCCAAAACCTGGGGATCTTTGGCCTGGGTACTGACAAAAAGTCAGCAGACCTGGCACTGGAACTATTCAAGGACACAGTAAAAATAGCTGTCTACTCAGAGTCCTTCGGCGGCCATCTTTTCATGACACAGGACAAAATAGACTTCATCAACAACTGGGAAGTAGAAGCCTTCCGCGCAGGAGTACAAAGGCAATGATTGAACAATATTTTCACACGGAGGCACGGAGGCACAGAGATGAATAAAAACGAAATAGGAACTATCATACTTGATGCAGCTTTTTATATACATAAAAATCTTGGACCTGGGCTGTTGGAAAATGTATATGAAGTTATATTATCAAAGCAATTATTGAAAAAAGGATTAAGTGTTCAACGGCAAGTATCAATTCCAATAATATTTGAAGATGAATTCTTTGAAGAAGGATTTAGAGCAGATTTATTTGTTGAAGGGAAAGTAATTATTGAATTAAAATCAGTTGAAAAAATAACAGGAGCACATAAAAAGCAATTGTTGACGTATCTTAAACTGACAAAAACTAAACTTGGTTATATTATTAATTTTGGAGAGGAGCTTATGAAAGATGGAATTACCCGTGTTATAAATGGTAAATTATAGTAATAAGTTCCATAAAATAACTTTTTACTCTCTGTGCCGCTGTGCCGCCGTGAGAGATAAATAATTATTATCAAATTTAGGAGAACATAATTGAAAACAAAGGCAGTGCGGCTTTACGGAATCAACGATCTCAGGCTTGAGGAATTTGATCTCCCGCAGATTAAGGATGATGAAATTCTGGTGAAGGTTGTTTCGGATTCCATCTGCATGTCCAGCCACAAACTGGCAATGCAGGGGGAAGGTCATAAACGTGTCCGCCATAACTTAAATAAAGAGCAGCCCATTATTGGTCATGAGTTCTGCGGAATTATACTGGAAACAGGGAGCAAGTGGGCTCACAAGTTTCAAAAGGGCAGCAAGTTTGTTATACAGCCTGCAATGAACCACCCGGATGATGAGGGGATTCCCACACTTTGGGCTCCGGGTTATTCCTTTGAATACTGCGGAGGGGCAGCAACTTATGCAATAATTCCCAGCGAGATAATGGAAATGGGCTGCCTCCTTGATTATTCGGGGGATAATTTTTACATGGGTTCCCTTGCAGAACCTGCCTCCTGCATAGCGGGAGCTTTTAATGCACAGTACCATATAGAAAATAATTCATATAACCATAAGATGGGCATAATGGAAGGCGGGACAATGATCATCCTGGCAGGAGCAGGCCCCATGGGTCTGGGTTCAATCGATTACGCAATCCACAATCCGTGCCGTCCCTCCAGGCTAATTGTTACAGACATAGACGATGCAAGGTTAAACCGCGCCGCCCAGCTCCTACCTGTTGAAGAAGCAAAGACCCATGGGGTGGAACTCATTTATGTAAACACCGTAGACATGGTAAATCCAGCCGGTAATTTAATTTCCATGAACAGCGGGAAACTCTTTGACGATGTCTTTGTCTTTGCACCGGTAAAGCCGCTTGTGGAACTTGGCGGACAGCTCCTTGGAAAAGACGGCTGTCTCAACTTTTTCGCCGGCCCCACAGACACAGAGTTTTCCGCTTCCCTGAATTTCTACAATGTGCATTACGAGGGGCATCATGTGGTGGGAACAACGGGAGGCAATACCAGTGATATGAAGCAGGCCATTTCCATGATGACAGAGGGTAAAATAAATCCGATCTTTATGATCACGCATATAGGGGGTTTAGATTCTGTCCCGGAAGCAACAGTAAACCTGGACAAAATCCCCGGCGGCAAAAAGTTAATTTACACCCACAAAAAATTGCCCCTAACAGCCATTGAGGACTTTTCAAAAATGAGTAATCCCCTATTTACTCAGCTCGCAGAAATCTGCCGCCGCCACAACAACCTCTGGAGTACAGAAGCGGAGAATTACCTGCTGGAAAACGCTGAGGAGATATAGGAAAATCGAATTTATATTTGTAATATGTTAGGTGTAATGCTTAAAATTTTTCAAATTCTAAATAATTTACTGTATAATTATGAAAGAAATGATATATTTAGACACTTGACACGACTATAGTGTTATTCTATCATAGAAAAGTGAGTGGAAAAACGGCTATGAAACCTGTCCAGAACGAACTTTTTACTATTTCTCCAATGAAAAAACATCTTTTGACAGTAAAAGAGGCTAGTATTTGGGCTACACGCCAACTAGGGAAAAATATAACTACTTCAAATATTTCGTATCTGATTCAATATGGACGGGTGCAAAAAATTGACAGAGACGGAAGCGTATTCGTTTCAGTTGTAGAACTCAATGACTATTACAAATCATATAATGGCTCTCGTGAAGTGGAATTCAAAGAAAGATTAGGCAATGACCTAAACTGGGCGCTTTCATTCGATCAATACAAGGAAGCAGAAACGACCAAACATGTACATAGATTACATCCTTACAAAGGCAAGTTTATTCCTCAGCTCGTAGAATATTTTTTAGACAATCGTACAGATAATTTTAAAAAGAAAGTGTATTTTAATATTGGCGATATTGTTCTTGACCCCTTTTCTGGCAGTGGAACTACAATGGTACAGGCATCAGAGCTTGGTATGAATGCCATTGGAGTTGATGTATCAGAATTTAATTCTATTATAAGTAATTCCAAAGTTGGCAAATATAATATTAATGAAATTAAATTAGAGGTTAATAGAATAACAGGTATCTTACAAAATTTTATAGATAAAACAAATATTTTACAATTTGAGGAAAATCTATTAACAGAATTGTCGGTATTTAATAATAAATATTTTCCTGTACCAGAATATAAGTACAAATTAAGGAAAAAGGAAGTTGTAGAAGAAAAATATGCTCCTGAAAAAGAAAAGATGTTTTTACCAATTTTCAAGGCTCTTGTGAAAAAATATAATATTGAGACAAAACAAAAAAAGATCGACTCTTTTTTAGACAAATGGTATTTTCCACATATTCGGTATGAAATAGAATTAGTATATTCAGAAATTAATAAAATTGAAAACAACGATTTAAAAAATATATTTCTAATTATGTTAAGCAGAACCATACGTAGTTGTAGAGCAACTACTCATGCAGATTTGGCAACTTTAATTGAGCCTGTAACAGAAACTTATTATTGTAGTAAACATGGAAAAATGTGCAAGCCATTATTTTCTATTTTTAAATGGTGGAAAACTTATACAAAAGATACCATTGAAAGATTACAATGTTTTAATAGTATAAGAACAGATACAGAACAGTTATGCTTGGTCGGTGATAGTAGAAACATCAATATATTCAACGAAATCAATAGTATTAATCCTAAATTTGGGAAATTATTAGAAAAAAATAAAATTGCTGGAATATTTTCCTCTCCGCCATATGTTGGCTTAATTGATTATCATGAACAACACGCATATGCTTATGACTTATTTAAATTCACTCGTAATGATGAATTAGAAATAGGACCTCTTTTTAAAGGGAAAGGTATTGCCGCAAGAAATAGCTATATTGAAGGTATATCATCTGTATTGTTGAACTGTAAAAAATACCTTATAGATGATTATAGTGTTTTTTTGGTCGCTAATGATAAATTTGGTATGTACCCTGCTATTGCAGAAAAGGCTGGAATGGCTATTATGCAAGAATTTCACCGTCCAGTCCTTAATCGAACAGAAAGAGATAAATCTGCATATTCGGAAACAATTTTTCATTTGCGGGAGAAAAAATGACGGGTTTATCAAAAAATGTCCAAAAAGAAATAAATTTATTAATAGAAACTGTTGTTCAAAAATATATTAACAAGGCTTCCGATAAGCCTAAAGCAAATTCCGGCAACCCATTTGTGATGGCACTTCTAAAAGACTTCGAACCGCTTATTCATAGAATTCATGGACTTAAAACTTCATTGGGTAGTGAAATGGAAAAAATTGCAGAACTTATTGCTGTTGATGCTTGGGGAAAAAATAATGTTAAAAGAAAAATAAGAGAAGCTGTTAAATTACCGCAGAATGTTTTTCAAGTAATTGATACAATTATTAATAATCTTAGTAATGCACAAACATTGAGTAACTATATTGAAGAGAAAGAAAAAATATTAGAAGCTTGTAAAAATCCTTCTATTACAACTGAAGAACATACTTATGAATTTGATCTTGTTATTAACGACCCAAAAAACAATCAGATTTATATTCTGGAAATGAAAGGACCAGATCCTAATACAACAGAAGTTCCTGGCGCAAAAAAAAGATTACTTGTTGCTATTGCATGGGCTTATTTCAAAACTAATTTAAATAAAATTGACTCAAAGCTTGCTATCTATTATAATAATAAATATCCAAAACCGTATAAAAACCCAAAAGTTCATTACTATTTTAATCCTGATGGCGGAACTATTGTACAAGAAAAATTTTGGAATTTACTTGGTAAAAACGATCAAACTTTTATCTCATTAATTAATTTATTTGAAAATTATGGAAAATTTAACAAAAAGAAAATTTGGGATGGTTTTTCAAAATTAATAGATATAAAATAAAAAATATTTGAAATGCAGGCGTATCGCATAAAAATATGCTAGGTAATGCTTTAGTGGAGCAGCAGGCGCAAAACATTATCCTTTTGCCGCCAGTCTTTGCCGGTTTTTACCCGCAGATCTAGTTCAATTTTCCAGTCAAATATTTTTCGAAGTTCCTTAAGGGCGGCAAGGCGGATGGATTTAATCATTGCGCCTCCAGCGCCTACAACTATGCCTTTTTGGGACTCGCGTTCAACGACTATAAAAGCGCGGACAAAAAGTTTTTCGTCTGCAAGGAATTGAGAGTCAGCTATATCTACATACAGGGCATGGGGCAGTTCCTGGCGCAGACGTTTTATGGCCTGTTCGCGGATAATCTCGGCAATCCTAAAATCAACTTCCTGGTCGGTATAATACTCCTTTTCATAAAACGCCTCCCCCTCCCCTGCCATATCGAACAGGGCATTAAGCATTGCTTCAAGGCCGGATTTTGTTTTGGCGGAAATTTCAAAGATGCATTTCTCGTCTATGCCGGGAAGTTTTTCTGCAAGAAATTTATGAATAAGGACCAAGTTATTGCCATTTGCTATGTCGGTTTTGTTAATTGCAATAATTGTCCTTGGGGAATGTGGGACAATGAAAGAAGCAATGCCGGCCTCTTCCTCTCCGGGCGGTCTAGTAGAATCAATCATATAAATAATTAGGTCCGAATCTGATACAGCCCTTTGTGAAACATCCATCAATTTTAGATTTAATTTTTTTTTGGATTTGTGCATGCCGGGAGTGTCAATAAATACAAGCTGCCCCTTCTCTGAATTAAAAATTCCCCTGATGGCGTTACGTGTTGTCTGAGGGACATCGCTTACAATGGCGACTTTTTGACCGCATATTTTATTAACCAGAGTTGATTTACCTGCGGAGGGCCTGCCAATCAGCGCAACAAATGCAGTCTTTTTTTTATCAGGTATCATTTTTTTGCCGTAAAATTTGGTCAATCTGCCTGGTATAAACAGTAGAATTTGGCGGAATTGATTCGGTTATCCACACATTGCCCCCTATTATACTGCCGCGCCCGATTACTGTCTGGCCGCCAAGAATAGTCGCATTGGAATAAATTGTAACATCATCCTCGATGGTGGGATGCCGTTTGCAGCCGGCCTCTTCTTTCTTTACCGAAAGCGCCCCAAGCGTTACACCCTGATAAAGTTTGACATTTTTACCGATAATTGTCGTCTCGCCAATTACAAGGCCTGTCCCGTGATCGATGAAAAAGGACTCTCCTATTTCGGCCCCAGGGTGAATATCAATTCCTGTGCTTGAGTGAACAAGCTCGCTCATCATCCGCGGAATTAAAGGAACTTTGTTCTTCCAGAAAAAATGCGCAAGCCTGTGAACTGTTATAGCTTTATACCCGGGATACGATAGAATCACTTCATCTTCGCTTTTTGCGGCAGGATCCCCGCGGAAATTTGCCTGCATATCCAGAGAAAGGGCGTGGCGTATGGAAGAGAGTTCTTCAAAAAAATTCTCTACAATAAGTTCCGCCGCTGCATGGCATCCTCCCTGGCCGCAGCTTAGTTTTCCGGCACGCTCTGAAAAAACAAGGCTTTTTTCAACTTCGTGAATTAAGAGCCGTGCCAGTCGGTTCACCTTTTCAGCCGTTATCAGCTTTAGGTTGCTGCGATCAAGGCCGTTATTTTCCCTGAAACCGGGAAAAATTAGTTCATCAAGCCCCTGCACAATGCGGGCAATATTTTCCCTGCCTGGCAGGTTTGCCCCTCCGCTGTGGTTCACCATACCGTAAGAGCCATAGGATTTAATAAGGTTATCTATGCTTTTGCTTATTCTGTTCATACATTTATTTTACCAATAATTGATTAAAAAGATAATACTATTTATAATTATATTATGAGGATAACAACCAGAGGCCGGTATTCGCTTAGGGCGGCAGTAGCCCTTGCAAAAATGACAAAAGACAAAGAACTGATTCCGATAAAAGCAATTTCAGATGCCGAAGATATTTCACCGATATTCCTTGAACAGATATTTTTTAAATTAAAAAAGGCCGGCATTGTCAATTCTGTGCGGGGACCCTCCGGGGGCTTTGCATTTAACCGTTCAATCGATTCCATAACTGTAAAAGAAATAATGGATGCCGCCGACGAAGAAATGACTGTCCTTCCCTGCGACAGAAATAAATCTGAATGTGAAAGGGAAAGCGACTGTATAAGCCATACCGTATTAGCCATGGTAACTGAATGTATGAATAATTGTCTTAACAGCATAACTTTAAAAATGATTCTTGAAGATGACAGGTTTAGAGGAAAGGCAGGAGTTAGGGGGTAGCCTAATGAATTTCCGGGGCAATAAAACCCTGGCCTACTGCGTAAACGGCAAATTTCATAATATTGTCAAAGCCTGTTTTATCAAGTATCGAAGTAATATGTTTGCCAATCATTGCTTCTGATAAATTTAAATTTTTAGCCATTTCATCACGTGTCATCCCCTGGCATACCAGGCGGACTACTTCAATCTCCCGGTCGGTAAACTTGCCGACAAAAAGCCGGTTGTCTGACTGGTTGGAATATATGCCTGCGCCTTTCATGGTACTGCGAATAACATGCAGAAGATGTTCTTTATTCATGTTTTTTTGCATAAAGCTGTGCGCTCCGGCTTTTTTTGCTTCTTCGGCAAATGTTATTTCCGGTAAGCCGGTCATTATAACTATTTTTATATCCGGAAATTCTTTGTGTATTTCGGCTGTATAGCGTATGCCGCTGGAATTATTTTTGGTTACCACATCCATCAAGACAAGGTCGGGTTTAAGTTTTTTGCATAAATCCGGCGCATCGGCGGCATCTTCTGCCAAGCCTATAACTTTCATGTCATCCTGCCCGTTGATCATATGTTCCAACGAATCCCGCAACATGGTCTGATCTTCTACAATTAAAATTTTAATCATATGCACTCCTCTATCGCCTCAAGGGCTTCTTCGGGTTTGTTTAGCACCAAAGCATTGTAAAGCGTAAAATACAATTCCCGTTCCTCCGGGGAAAGTTTTACCGCCCCCAATTCATTTACTTTTTTTCCTGCTGTTGACATATCGCCGTTTTCTATCGCTTGCTTGATCTGCTGTAATATATCCGCTATGTCTCCTGTTCCCTGCTCCCTGCCCCCTGTTCCCTGTACCTTCATTTCTTCGTAAAAGGCGGAAAGTATTTGGCGTATCTTTTCTGCATCTTCTTCCTGGCCGGCTTTTATCAGCTCTTTTGCAAGCTGGTTTTCGGTATTAAGCGATTCAATAAAGGCAGTGAATTTTTGGAAATAATCTGTATCAATTTCCCGCCCGCTGTCAAAAGCAAAAAGAAAATGTTTCAGCGTGTCCAGCCGCCTCTCCTTCAACTCCTCAGCTAAATTGATTGCCATATCAGGGATCGGGGGTTTTGCATTCAGACTATCGGGAGACAACTCGGAAGCACCGCTATTTACCGAACCAAAATCACTTTTACCTTTTACCTTTTCACTTTTCTTTTGTAATGCATCTATCTGTTTGCAGGCATCTTCAAAATCGCTGTGCAAATATACAGTATCACGGATACGCTCAAGGGCGGCTGTTGTTTCGGCTTTCCATGATTTTTCTTTTAACTGGTCAAGGATTGCATAAGCTGCCTTGGCATTGTAATCCTCGCAGGCAATTCGTATTTTCTTTAATTGCTCGATTAAATAAATGTCATCTTCTGATGACGAGGCTTCTTCTGATGCCGCGGCTTCTCCAGATGACAAGGCATCTTCTGATGCCACAGCATCTTCTTTTACATTTGATTCCCAGCCAGCAGAGGATTTTTGCGGGTCTAAACCCTGAATTATGGTTTCAAGCGTCTTAATAAAACTTTCCGTGTTAGCTGACATAAAATCTTTGTCGCCCTTAAGAGCGGCTTTCTCTAGGTTGTATGCCGCGGCGGAAGCTTCGTTTTCTTCAAGGTAAGCAAGCACGGATTTCATCGAATGAACAGCAGTGGCAAAGCGCTTAATGTCGCCGTTTTCCATGGTTTGGCGCAGAATTACAATGCCGTTTCTTGCATCGCGGCAAAATACCTGTATCAGCTTTGGGTCTGCCGTTGATTGGTGAAGATTAACAAACTGCTTTTCTTTTTTCCCTTCCGCTATCCAGCGGTTAAGTATTTCGTCCAGCTTCATAACATCAATCGGTTTGGCAAGAAAATCGCTAAACCCTTTTTCTATAAACATTTCCCTCATGCCCGAAACAGCGTTAGCCGTTAAGGCAATTATCGGGATACCCGATAATTGCCTTGGAGTTTGCAAAGCAAACTCCACACCTTTATTACTAACTCCTAACTCCTCACTCCTAACTTTTTCCGCTTCCCATTCCCTTATTTGTCTGACTGTCTCTACGCCGTCCATTTCGGGCATCATGTGATCCATAAAAACAATATCGTAATCTCCGTTGCCTTGCTCCCTGCGCTGTTTTATCAATTCAATTGCTTCTTTTCCGCTTAAGCAGGTTTCAATTGCCGCCTCGTAAGGGGCCAAAAGGCCTTCCGCCACTTTCAGGTTGGAAGGAATGTCGTCCACAATCAAAAGCCGGGCATTGGGGAATATATAGTTTCCGCTCATAGGTTTAGAGCGGTAATTATAATCAAGGACCTCATTTGTCGCCGGATAGGGAGAGTTGGTGTCAATCTCTTGAGGGATAATTACCGTAAAACACGAGCCTTTCCCGTATTCGCTTGTCATGGAAATGCTTGCATCCATGGCATCGCATAAGCGTTTGGTGATTGCAAGACCTAAGCCCGTCCCTTCAATGGTTCGGTTTCTTTTGGTGTCAAGCTGCATAAAATCAGAAAAAAGTTTTTCCTGGTCTTCCGGTTTAATTCCCCGCCCGGTATCGCTGATTGTAATCTTTAGCCATATTTGCTTTTCCGTCTTTTTTTCCGCGGCAATCGAAAAGCATATCTGCCCCTCGTCGGTAAACTTTGCCGCATTTGAAAGAAGGTTGATGATAACCTGGCGCAGGCGCACCTCGTCCCCAAAAAGATTGTTGGGAATATTTTTATCAACTTGAGTGATTAATTTAACAGGCTTTTCGATTATGCGCAAGCGGATAATGTTTACCGAATCATTTATCAAGGATGAAAGTATGTATTTAACGGGAATTATTTCCATCTTGCCCGCTTCGATTTTTGACAGATCAAGAATATCATTGATAATAGAAATAAGGCTGGTCGCCGCCTGCTTTATATCCTTAGCGTCAGAGCGGGCATCATCGGGCAGTTTTCTGCGAAGGAGCAATTCAGACATTCCGGTAATAGCGTTCATGGGCGTGCGTATTTCGTGGCTCATATTGGCAAGAAAATTGCTTTTGGCTTTATTGGCTTCTTCAAGTTCATGCCTCTGGTTCCAGACCCTGTACCTTAACCTGTCATTTACAAAGTTAAGTACCAGGCTGGTTATAAGCGCAACCATCAAATCGTTAAACGAATAGTGAAAATGCGAATCGCTAAAATTCATGTCAAAAAAATACCCTGTAATCAAAAAGACGGCAAACGAAATTATGGTAAAAAAAGTTTTAATTTTTATTGAGAAGGGCGCCAGTATCATTATCATTATAATAAATAAATAGCCGCCAATATAAGATGATGCAGCATCACGGCCTAAAGCATCATGGCCTGCTGTTGCTGTTAACAGAGCGGTCGCTATATATAAATATCCTACATACACCATTAAAAGCGGCGAAGGTTTGTGATGAAATTTTTTTGTAAACCTGAGCAGGATTAAACATATGCTAAGAAGGCTTAATCCCAATCTTATGCCAAGAGCCAGAAATTTAAATTGATGCAGTAAAAAATCATGCCAGATATAAGGAAGCCATATAACAATACCCAAAAAAACAGTAAAGTACAGTTTCCCTGATTCATAGATCAGTTCTTCTTTGTAGGTTTCTTTGACTTTGTTTTCTCCGGGCACTCCGAAACGTTCCTTGTATCTTTGGATTATATTCCTTATTGCCTTAGCCATTCATTTCTCAGCTCCCTATGTGCCTTCTGATTCGTTCTATCAAATCAGGGGCGGAAAAGGGCTTCTGGATAAAGTCAAGAGCCCCCATTTCAAGCCCGCTTTTTTCCGATTCCTTGTCGTACTTTCCCGTAAGAAAAATCACTGGAATGGATTTGAACTTCTCGTTTGCTTTAAGCATCTGTAATGCTTCAAACCCGTCCATTTCGGGCATATCCACATCAAGGAGAATAAGGTCGGGGGTAATTTTTTCTACGATTTTGAACATCCGTGCAGCAGACGGCATTGCGTAAGTTTCGTAGACGCCTTCTAGCGCATTTTTTGCCAGAATAATATTGGAATCACTGTCATCAACAATAAAAATTGTTTTCATATCAGGTTTACCTATTTATCCGGCAAGAGCTGCCTCTTGCCGCATTGCCTGCACACGATCTTCCATGCTGTCAAAGTGAACGGGGCGGAATTGGGCTAATTGTTCAGGTGTAAGTTTCGGGCTGTCATCATCATATTCAACAGGGTATTTTGCCGCTTTCTCAAGCATTGCCATTTCTTCCGGGGTTAACCCTGTACCAGCCGGACGCCTGTAAATCACGTTCTCCATAATATAACCTCTTTTCTTCTAAATCCGCTAAACGGACTGAAATAATATGCGGTATTTTCCCCGCTTCTGTATAGACTGTAAAAAGAACTTTGCCGGCCACCCCGATTGTCTGCCACCGTTCCTGCTCAGGGGTACTATGTTCATCATCATGACGTTCAATACGCATTTCATCATCAAGAACCATCCCTCCAAGTGATAAAGGCAAATGCCTCTTATTTATATTTATTTGGTTTTTTACTTCATCCCAAGTAACATCCACATTACATTATAATCATACCTACAGGTTTTATGCAAGTAAAAAATTTTCCACATCGCAGAGGATGCCGGAGAAATCTGAAAAGCTTGTGAGGGTTTCGGGAATTGACTGAAGGAAATACGAGCCGTAGTATTTTTTGATCAGCCTTGAATCCATGACAGCAACGGCTCCCCTGTCTCTGGAACGGCGGATTAATCTGCCAAAGCCCTGCCTGAATTTTATAACCGCTTCCGGCAGGGAAATATTCATAAATGATTTTCCCCCTTCCCTTTCCACCGCCTCGCAGCGGGCTTCAAAAACCGGGTCGCTTGGTATCCTGAATGGCAGGCGGCAAAGCACTACAAGACGCAGAGTATCGCCTGGGGCGTCTATGCCTTCCCAAAAAGAATCAGTGGCAAATAAACACGAGCTTTTATCTTCTATAAATGAACGTAGCAGCTTAGAACGGTCATCATCGCCTTGCTTAAGGCATTTAATTCCAAGAGCCTCTAAATCAGGTTTAACGGAATTCCATGTTTTTTCCAACAAGTAATATGAGGTGAATAAAACCAAGGCCGAGCCGCCTGACGCAGATACAAGCTGCCTGACCGATTGGCTTAAAAAACCCTCATAGCCCTCTTCATCAGGAAAAGGGGCATCGGAGGGGCAGGCAAGCAAAACAGAACTTGAATAGGGAAAAGGCGATGGAAAGCAGCCGCTTAACAGTTGCTTGTCTGCTGCAAGGGCGGCGCCGCAGCGGACTGCCCAGTAATTAAAATTACCGTTAATCGAAAGCGTGGCAGAAACGCATATAATGGTTTTATTCGGTTCAAATAAACCTTCCTTTAGGCTTTTTGAAATATCCACAGGGCTTTGCGTAAAAACAGCCCGCGGCGTTCCCTTGCCGGTTTTTTCTATCCACAGCACATCCTCTTGACGGTTTTTGAAATCAATAAAGGATTCGCAGATTAAGGCTATGCTTTCAAAGCGCTTTAGTATCGATTTTATTTCCCAAATTACAGGGTTTTCAATATCTTCCTGCGGGCGCATTTTTATCAAGGCATAGGCCTTTTCATTAAAGGCATACAGCTTTTTTTTCAAAGCCAAAAGCAGGGGGAAAATTGCCCTGCCCGCTCCATAGTTATCTTTTTCGGGTGAAAAACGAAACACATTTTCGGCATCGCATAACTCAAGGGCAGGCCTGTCCAGTTCCGAGGCCGCCTCTCGGATACTGTCCAAAGAATAAGTCATCTCATCAAGGCTTTTATCGCTTGAAGGGAGCATGGAACAAAAACGGTCAAGCAAGCCGCCTTTTCTTTTTCGGTGCAGGCGGCCGATAAGACGTAAAATACCAAGCCTTGAAAATTCTTTTGAAAAAAACGATGTGGCGGTTTTTTCAATAGTGTGGGCCTCGTCAATAATTATTCTGGAATAAGGCGGCAGTACCGCAGTAGCTTCGTAGCCCGCACCTTCTTTTCTTGCAGCCAAATCCGCAAACAGCAAATGATGGTTGACAACTATAAGTTTTGCGGCAGCTGCATTCCTTCGAAGGATTGTAATAAAACAATGGCCGTAAAGGGGGCAATGCCTGCCCATGCATAAATCTGAATCGGAACAGACCTTTGACCAAATATTGTCAGAAGGGGAAAAATCCATATCGTCCTTCTCCCCTGTTGTACTGGTTTCGGCCCATTTTTTAATCTTTAAAAAATCCTCATTTTCTTCTTTTATTAATGCAGTTTCCATAAGGGCTTCTTCCAGACGCCGGAAACAAAGGTAATTTCCCCTTCCTTTTACCAAAACGGCCTTGATTTTTAGCTTTAAGGCATCAAGCACAAGGGGAATATCCTTGTCAAAAAGCTGCCTTTGAAGGGTAATCGTAGCAGTCGAGACAATAACACGCTCTTTTGTTTGGGAGGCAAAATAAATTGCGGGAATCAGGTATGCAAAAGACTTGCCCACGCCTGTCCCTGCTTCGGCCGCGCCAATGGAATTTTCATTAAAACACTGTATTATCAATTCCATCAGCTCAAGCTGGGTCTGCCTGGGTTCAAAATAATCAAGTTTTGAAGCAAGTTTCCCGCCTTCGCTAAGAGAGTTCAAAAGTTTGGCAGAATCAAGGATTTTCACTCCTACATTATATTAAAAAATTATAAAAATATGTCAAAAAAGGCTTTATTTTTTTGCAATTTCATGATAAATAGGTTATAATTATAGCACGAGAGGTATTTATGCTGAAAAAAATGTATACCGCTGCGTTGCTGTTATTCTGCACTATGGCGGTTTCGGGACAGGTAAGGCCCAGGCTTGCCATTTTGCCATTTACGGATACACAAACAGAAGACGGCAGGGTATTATCAGTTCTTTTATCGTATCACAATGAACTTGTTGAGACATTTGAAATTCTGCCTGTTTCTGACAGGCTGGCTGCCCATGTTATTGAAGGAAGATTAAGAAATTCCAGCCCGGCAGACTCGGATATGATCTATTCAATTGGCAGTATGCTTAATGCGGACTATGCCATTTCCGGTTCTGTACGCAGGCTTGACTATGGAAACTTGCTTTCTGTGGGTGTTTTTAATGTAAGGAATTTAGAATTACTCGGAGGGGTAAATATCGATTTCCATACAGTAAATTCATTATACCCGCAAATTCCGGAAATAGTCAGGAATATTATCGCTATCACAAGCCGCGATACTTCCAGGCTTGAAAGACTGGCTGTTTTGCCGATAAGGCTTATCCACCAGGACATTAGAAACAGGATTAGCCCGGTTGAAGCTGACGCTATGCTTTTTGCTTTATGCATAGACATAGCAAATTCAGGAAGATACAGGGTTCTGCCGCGTTTTACAACCATGAAAGAAATCGTGAATGATATTGAAAGGCGCTGGGGCGGAATATCAACTATAGAAGGCGCTATTTCTGCCGGATATATCACAGGTGCCAACTATACATTGATAACTGAAATCCGAAGATCGGGAGCAATAAATTTGCTCACCGGTTCCATTCGTTCTACAATAAACGGATCCCTTTATACCGAAGGGTTTAGAAGCTATAGAGGTATGCGCGAAGGCATTATTATGGCCAATGAATTGGCAAGATTCCTTACAGGCGGGGAAATATGGCCTACGACTCCGCCGCCTCCTCCACCTCCTCCTCCCCCACCGCCGCCTCCGATTGAAGAAGAACCGCCGCCTCCTCCACCGCCGCCGCCCGAAGAAGAAAAAATCCCCGAAGAACCTGAAGTGATAGAAGAACCAGAAGAAGATCCTTGGGTTTGGGAAGATGACGAAGAAGATGAAGAACCGCCGCCGCCGCCGCCGCCGCCACCGCCGCCGCCACCGCCGCCTCCTCCACCGCCGCCACAGCAAGGCCGAGGAGGCAGAGGCATAGATCCTGCTAAATATTGGACACTAGGCGCTTATATAGGATCTTCATTTACATATCCCTACGTAATTGCATCGGTTCAAGGCACTATTGCGCCGTTTAAGTATGTTTTCTTAGGCATCGGCTGCGACTTTGGCTTTGTCAGCGGATCTGATGACTTTAAAATTTTAACAATTAATCCCTACGGCCATTTAGCCGGATTTATACCGTTTAGAAGAGGCGGTATGTATATTGGTTTCGGCGCCGGATACATGATGGATAATTATACTTTTACAGATACTGATCCATACCTTAAAAGATTCTTAACCCTCAATATTGTGGGCGGAATAAATATATTGGATATTATTGACATAAGCTATACCCTGCATGCATTGCCGGACTTTACCGGTTTTAGAAACAAAGCATCAATAGGTTTTACCTATAGGTTTAAGTAGGAGAAGACAAAATGAATAAAAAAAACGGGCTGTTAATCAGCGTATTTACACTTTGCTTAATGATCATAAGCGCGTGTAATTTTTTCTCACTTGATCAAATCAAGGAAGAAGCCGGCGGAAGCACTAAATTTACCGTTACTTTCAACAGTATGGGCGGTGAAGAGGTTCCTCCCCAGACAGTAGACAGAGGGAAGACAATTACCTTGCCGGTGTCGGAATTCGGCGGCCACCCCATTAATTACAGCGGCGGCACCTTCGGTTGGTGGTTTACGGAAGAAGCCTGTATAACTCCCTGGGATTTCCAAAACGGCACTGTTACACGCAACATGACCTTATACGCAAAATGGAACGAGGATGATAGTAGTGGTAATTATGTTCATTCCGTAGTATTTTTTGCCAATGAAGGATTATTTTCAGGCGGCGTGTTATTCATGATAAGAGAGACAGCCACTACTATTGGAACTAATATGCCGGCCAATCCGTCAAGAACAGATGCTTTTGTATTTAACAACTGGAATACCGAGGCAGACGGCTTGGGAAGCGTTTTCTCTGGATCTATTAATGTAACAGCAAGTATAGCAGTATATGCTACATGGACAGAACCTGGCACTATTACTGATGATCCTGGTCTTAGCTCAGTTACAGTAGCAGGCAATCGTGCCTTACTGGGTACACCGAATGCAAATATACCAACTGTCGCAGCCGGATCTGTAGGGTTGCTTGACACCCAATTGGGAAGCCCCGCCTCCATTGATGTAGAACCAGCAGACTCCAGTTCGACCCAAACCTATGTATTGGTGAAGGATGGAGAAGACGACCCTGAGGAGGATGACTTTGAACCGCTTCCAAGCACTTTAACCCTGGATGTCGGCGACACTATTTGGATAAAATCGGAAAAAGGGGAAGCAACTTTATACTATGCGATTGTGGTTTCGGAAAGACAGAAAAGCAGTATTGCTGACTTAACCAGCTTAACGGTTGGCGGGAATGATGGTGTAACCGTTACATTAACAGGGAGAGGGGGTACTGATTTTACTGTTTCGCCGGTTATAATACCATTAAGACCTAATCAGATTGGCAGTTCACAGGCGCTCTCATTAGTAAAAAACGATAATTTCTCAAATCAATGGTATATGATTGATACCAGCAGCGACGGCACCTCTCCACCCTTATCAACCGACGATATTGACAATCCAATAACTCCTACTACTATGGTAAGCCTTGTAGTTGGCAATATTATCTGGATTTGGTCCCAAGCAGAAAACGAAGTTGATGAATTATTTTACGCTATTGAAGTTGAGGAAGCGCAATTAAACGACGATCCGGATTTAGACGGTTTAACGGTAAGCAGAACGATAGATGGTGTCACTTTTGATAAAACTGTTGTATTAACAAATAGTGGGGTCGTTTATGTAAGTTCAGTTATTCCGACTATTACAATACAATTAAAACCTCATCATATTGGGGAAGAGGTGAAACTCTCATTAGATAAAAGCGATCCCGGCTCAACTCAGAAATATATGATTCAAAGGGTATCTGAATCTGCCCCTCCCCCTGATGAATATGAATATGAAGACGACATTGATCAGGATATGGATAATCCAACCACGCTAGTTGACGGCGACATTATATGGATATGGTCATCGTCCGAAAGTAAACAAAATTATATGTTTTACGCGGTTATAGTTCAGGCAGTGCCATTTAGCACCGATGCTGTTGTTACCGAGTTGGTAATTGCCGGTGTTAAAATTCCCTCCTTAATAGGCAATACTATATCAGAGGTAGACCCCTTGGGGGATAATACAATAATCTTAAAGGAAGCGCAGCTACAACTACCTGAACACGAAATAATACTAACCCCAAGCGACACAGATTCACCCCCAACACTGACATACTTGATATTAAAAGACGGTTCTCGCCCTGATAGGCCTGCCATTAGCAAGGAAATGTCTGAAAAAACCGCCCTTGCAGATGGCGATGTTATCTGGATCTATTCAATTGCCGAAGATTCAAATTACGAAATGTTTTACACGGTAAAGGTAGAGCAATACGTGCCAAGCAACGATGCTGGTATTAAAGAGTTGATAATAACCGGTTCTTTTACAGGCGAAGTATCTACTGGTTTAACAGGCGGCAATCCTGTTATTGGCTCTGCTGGAGATAATTCCATTTCTTTAACCACTGCCCAAGCTAATTTTGGGGTGGTTTTAAATTTGGATCAGAACAATGAAAATTCAAATCAGATGTATTTGGTAAAAACGACCGCGGATCCCCCCCCGACGGGTTTCAGCGATTTTGAAGATGCTAACGGTGGCAAATTTATGTCTGAGACTACTTACCTTTATAACGGCGACATTATCTGGATAAGGTCAATTTCAGAAGACGAATCAGAAACATTATACTACAAGATTTCAGTCACAGTGTCCTGATCCCGCTTAAAGAATAAGTTCAATCCCGGCTCTTAAAGTATTTTCGCTTAAGGAGCCGGGTATTTTTTGCGCTATATAACCGTCTTTATTAATAAAAAGCGTAAGGGGAATAGCAGTAATTCTGTATAGGTATGCGCCTTCTTCATTAGTATCAAAAAAAACAGGGAAAGAAAAGTTATTTTTTTTAACAAAGTCGGCTCCAATATGAGGAGGCTCCGCAAGATTAAGCATTATAAACTGAACTTCCCCGCCTTTTTCCAGAAAAACTTTATCAAAATAGGGCATTTCGTGTGTGCAAGGCGGGCACCAGCTTGCCCAAAAATTAAGAACAATCGGCTTGCCCTGCAAAATAAACTCATTCAAGCTGACTGTTTTCCCGCTAGAATCTGTCATGGAAAAATCAATGGCTTTTTCCAAATTTTCGCTATTAGCTAAAATACGCTCATAATCCGGTTCCGCAGGGGTTAATTTTCCATCACTGTTTACTTTTCCTAAAAAACCAAGCGTGATAATTGCAGCGGCAATTACCGTTAAAAAAGCCCCAATCATTATCCCAAGTTTAATTTTATTGCTCATAGTAAGCCTCCAAATCTTAATAATCCTGCTGCCATTAGTATACCCATAATTATAAGTATTATGCCAGAGATTAAATTAATTTTTTTATAATTCCGCTTTATTATTTCAAATGCGCCTTTCAGCCTGTCCAGTATAACAACGCTTAAAACAATGGGAAGGGCAAGCCCTAGCGAATAGACAAACAGCATAAGCATACCCCTAAAAAGCCCCCCCCTCTGGGCGGCAACTGTAAGGGCATAACCATGCCAGGCGCTTAAACAAGCCGACGAACCTAAAGAAAAAATTATTCCAAAAAGCATTGATGAAAAAAAGCCCAAGTTCTTTACATTGATGTTTTTGCTTCCCGTATTTCCAAAAAACGGTATTTTAATAAGCCCTGTAATACTTAAGCCTAAAAAAACAACTATAAGCCCTAATACAATATTTAAAACAACAGAATAATCCCTTAAAAACCCTCCCACAATCCCGGAAAAGGCGCCCAAGGCAACAAACACCAAAATAAAGCCTAAGATAAAGCCCAGCGCATTCCTAAGGGTTTTTCTTTTATTCGATTCGCCTGCCGCAAAATAAGAAATATACAAGGGTATCATAGGAAGCAGGCAGGGTGAAATAAAAGCCGCAATCCCGGCAAGAAAAAGAAATATATAATCCATTATTCAATAAGTATATAGTGGGTAGCGGGTAGTGGGTAGGGGTGTACATACATTAAATTAATGTTATACTTTCATAATGGAGAGAAGATATGTACAACAGTAGAAAAATTTTAGTTTTAGTTTTATGCCTTTTCGTTTTGGCTTTTTGGGGCTGTAAGGAAGAGGAAGATGAATCGTTTTATGAGCCGAGGGAAAGGACGGAGCCGGATGAAAATTCGCCGATAGTATACATGACAAACGATATTAGCTCAGAGGGGCTTATTGCCGTTTATGAGGCTCTGGGCAAAGAAGCAAGCGGAAATGTTGCCGTAAAAATAAGCACCGGGGAACCTGGCCCGGCCAATAGCAATAAATATTACCTTGCCCCCTCTCTTATAAAGGACCTTGTCCAAATGGTAGACGGAACAATTGTCGAGTGTAATACCGCTTATGGAGGGCAAAGGGATAATACCGAAAAGCATTATCAGATTGTGATAGATCACGGCTTTACGGCAATTGCCCCTGTAGTGATCCTTGACGATGTAGAAGAAATGAGCATACCTGTTACCGGCGGAAAAAACCTTACAGAAAATATAATAGGAAAAAAGTTTGATGATTTTGATTTTCATATAGTCCTGTCTCATTTTAAAGGGCATATAGAGGGCGGTTTTGGCGGAGCTTTGAAAAATATGTCCATAGGTTATGCTTCATCCGCCGGAAAAGCCTGGATTCATACAGGCGGAAGAAGCAGAACAAGTATCCGGGGCGGCACCCAGTACAGCTTTTTGGAATCAATGGCCGAGGCCGCAAAATCCATTTCAGATAAAGTTAATGGCAATATCCTTTACATTAATGTTATGAACAATCTTTCCATTGACTGTGACTGTTTCAGCGATCCTGTAAGGCCGACTATGGCTGATATTGGAATACTTGCCTCGCTTGATCCTGTCGCTTTGGATCAGGCCTGTGTCGATCTTGTGTATGAGGCACACGACGGCAAAGACTTAATCAGGCGAATGGAAACAAAAAGCGGCCTTTTAACCCTGGACCATGCTGAAGATATAGGCCTTGGGTCAAGGGCATTTCATTTAGTTAATTTGGATAATAAATGACTCATATAAAAAAATCTGTTCAGCTTTTAATGCAAAACATCAGGCGGGTAATATCAATTGATGAAAAAAAACTTGAGTATATCATTGCCGCAAAGATAGCAGGCGGGCATGTAATCCTGGCAGATTCGCACGGAGTGGGAAAAACGTCGCTTGCGCGCGCCCTTGCCCAGTCCGTTAACTGGCAGGCATCTGCAAGTGAGGGGGGGGCAAAAATGAAGGGTTTTAACCGCATCCAATGCACTGTTGACCTTCTTCCCCAGGATATTTTAGGGTATAACCGTTTTATGGGAAATTCCGGCGAATTGCTCTTTAACCGCGGCCCGATATTTGCCCATTTTGTGTTATGCGATGAAATTAACCTGCTTACCCCAAAAACGCAGGGATGTTTTCTTCAGGTAATGGAAGAACAATGCGTCACAATAGAAGGCAGGTTATACCGTTTGCGGGATCCTTTTTTTATCATCGCAACAATGAATTTAAAAGGGGTTCATCTTTTTCCGCTTCCCGCCCCTCAGCTTGATCGTTTTATGATACGGCTTTCGCTTGGGTATCCATCCGCAGAAGATGAAAATAAAATTGTAGCTCTTCACGGGCGGACAGACGCATGGGATAATTTTGAAAGCGTTATTGACAGCAATGATCTTATTCAGTGGAAAAGAATGGTAGACGAAGTGCAGCTTCACCCTGAAGTCTCTTCCTACATTGTTAATTGCGTCAGGCAGACAAGGGTGCACCCCGATATTGAAGTTCCTGCAAGCCCGCGTGCCGGGGTGCGTATCTCAAGGCTTGTCCGTTCCCTTGCCCTCTGCCGCGGCCTTGATTTTGTTACAGTCGATTTGGTTAAGGAAATTTTCATCATTGCAATGGCTCACCGTATTGTTACCCGTGATCCTTCAATTGCCCCTGAAATCCCTCTGGAAAATATTCTTAATACGGTGCCGGTAGAAAGAAAATAGCATGAGGTTTCGTCCGGTATTTACTGTAGCAGGTTTTGCTGTTCTTATTATATCAGTCGTAATGTTAATTTACTCTCTTTATATCCGCAACGCTTATGAAATTTTTATATTTTCGGCAGTATTGCTAATTTGGATGCTGCTTTTACTTACAGGTATTTTTGGAAAACGCCGCCTTGCCGCAATGGAAATTCAATGGAAACCCCCTTTTCCCCTAACGGCAAACTCGGAGGAAAAAACCCTTGTAACGGGCATATCATCAAAAGTGCCCTGGTTTTTCCGTCTGCACATAACTATTAAAGGAAAATTTTTTCCCTCCGGGCTGCCAAATGAATCTTCCCCCCAAAAAAACCGCGGCTGCCCTATGCTTGCAGAAACATCTGTAGCTAAAAAAGACAGTAGCGCCGAAATTAATCTTAGGTTCCCGATGTCCGGTGTTTTTAGGGGGAGGAGCATTGTTTACCTTAGGGATATTTTTGGCTTTTTTGCTTTTCAATGCGGGGATTATCAGAGGCGTACATTAAATGTAATGGGACGCCCCTGCGAAAAGAAAACATTTTTTATTGAACCTTTGTCAGGGGCAGAAGACCAACGGAATAAAAATGCAGAAGACATCGAACGCTACTATATGCGCGAATATGCTCCGGGCGACCGTTTCCGCGACATCAACTGGAAAAGTTCCGAGCGCATCGATACATTGATTACCAGGATATCCCCAGACACGCATGAAAAAATATGCCAGCTGGAAGTTTGTTTTCGTAATTACGGGCCGCCCTCCCCTTCCATTAAAGAGCTGTGGCTTTTGGACCGCTGCAAGGCCGGCCTTGCGCAGTTTTTAAGAACGCTAAAGGAAATTAACGATAAATATATTTTTATTGTGCATTTTGGTACCGAAACAAGGGAACTGCCCGACAAGGAATCTCTTGAAAATTTTCTTGAAGAACTTGCAGGCCTCTCTTTTATAAGCCATGTACAAGGATTCCCGCTCGAGGGGAAAGGCGGTTTATACATTTTTTCCACAGCCTGCGATTTAAGCCTTCTTTCTTATTTAACTGCCTGCCAGCAAAGAGAAGTTTCGCTGTTTTTTACCCAGATGTCTGAAGACAGGAAAAAAAATCCAGAGCTTCTTTTTATAAGGGATTTTTTAAAGACAGGCTGCATTCCTTTGCCGCGCTGGGTGTTCAGGCAAAAACCCAAAAAACTGTTAAACATATATGCAGAAGGCAGCGGGCAGGGAAAAAAACTTGAATTAAATTATGCGCAGGTGCGTTTATGAAAAAATCGTCGTATATTCTTTTTTTTGTTAAACTTTTTTTCTATTTAAGCACAGCTTTGCTGGTTTATTTTCATCCGGGGATTTCCATAAGGTTTGACAGGCTGGGAATACTTTTATGGTTTGTAATTATCCCGCTTGAAGGGCTTATAGCCTTTCTCCCTGCGCCAAAAGGCAAATTCCGCTATAAATTACTAACGGCACTTCTACTGTTAGTTGTAACGACAGTAATAAACGGGAGTTTCGGCGTTGAATTTTTAATTCTATCCCTTGCAGGCACTGTAAGTTTTATCCTTAACTTTCTGTTGTTTCATTACCCCAGGTGGGGAAAACTTGCCTTCCTTGAACCTTTCTTTGTTGCATGGGTATCGCTTCGCCTGCTTATCTTTTCAAGATCAGGCGAAGAGGCGGCCGGCATAAGCCTTGAAATTACCCAGTTTATTCTTGTTTGGGCCATAACCGCATTTTTATTTCAATGTGCGGCAGTGTATTTAATTTTAAATCCAAAAAGCATTAAAGGAATTAAAAAAGAAGGCACTGCCGGTTTTCTTGCTGGCCTTGGCGCAATAATTTTATTTGTATTGGTTCTCCCGCCGGATTTTATTAAAAATACCATTGTTGAAAATTTAAAACAGGAAACTGCAGAAAGGCTTATAAAAGATTCAAGCGAACACGGCATCCCGATGGAAGGAAGAAGGAGAAGCGGTAGAAGATCCGATCATGGAAATAATGAATTGCGAGGGATACCCGAAGCAAACTGGCTGCAGGGAGGAAGCTGGAGAGAAAGAAGACGGAGAGGCGAAGGCGGCGAGCCCAGGCAGTATGCTGTTAAAGTTGTGGCATCAGGGCAAGAGCCTGTGTATATGGGAGATTCGTTTAACGGAAAACTTGATCCGCAGGAAGGTTTCCTGCAAAGCCCCGAAGAAAACCTAAATAATCTGCCTTCGATGCGGCTCTTTGTCGCATGGCATGACTCAAGCCCTTTTTTTGATCTAAAAAGATACCAGCAAGAGGTTTTTTCCCTCTCCACGCTGTCAACAAGGTATCTGCCCTACCGGCCTTTGGAAATACAGCCTGCAATTTTAAGCGAAAATTCAGGCCCCTTTAGGTATATCCATAGAATTACTTCGAACATGCACGAAGGGGAACCTTTAGAACTGATTTTTGCTCCGGGCAGAAGTTTAAGCATGTCGGAAAGAAACAGGCTTTCAAGTTATCTTGAACTGAATTTGTATGAAGACGATTTTAATACGCTTAAGGATTATTTTGATAAGGCAATGGAAAATTGGCGCAATAATATCAGGGAAGAAATTATAAAAGAAGATGATTTTGAAAATGAATTCTTGGAAAAAATATTTGCTATAATGATGAGTTTTACAGAGTATCAGTACAATATTGAACCGGGAGACAGGGCTTCTGTCAGTGAAATTATTGAATTTCTTTATAACGAAAAAGAAGGGGATTGCGTAAAATTTTCCCACAGCCTTGCCCTTCTTGGCCGCATCGCAGGGATACCTTCGAGGGTTGTTACCGGTTACCTTGCCGCCGAGGAACTTCAATCGCCTGCCCATTTGCGCGGGCTTGAAAACCTGCAAAGAAACATACCGGTATTGCAGGAATTTCCCTTTGAAGAACTGTTTCTCGTTACAGACCTTCACGCTCATTCATGGGCGCAGTTCTATATTCCCGATTACGGCTGGCTTGATTTTGAAGCGACTGCTTTTGCCATTCCGCCGGTGGGCAGTTTGGATTTTAACTCCTGGGATGTCGTTATTCCCATCATCGATCCGGACAAAGACAGGCTTTTATCCCAGGTTCGCAATTTTCCCTGGCGTGCAGTTTTTATAGTACTCGGATGGTTTTTTGGCGGCGCCCTTGCAGCGGTATATCTTCTCCGTTATGCGAGAGAAGCGGTTCTGTATTTTAAAGTACATGGCAAAAGCAAATCTTACAGGAACAGGGCGCGTTCCCTTTACCTTCTGCTTTTGGCAAAACTTGCCGCAGAGGGAAATCCTGTAAAACCGGCGTCAAAAACAGCAGCGGAATATGCGAGCTTATTTCCAAATAAGGATGAGGCGTTTTTGCCTTTTGCAGAAATTTACTCAAAACTGCGTTGGCGGGAATTCGAAAATTTAAATGAAGGCGATGTTTGTTTTTTGCAACTAACGGAAGAATATAATAAAATTTTATTAAGAGAAAAGAAAAAAGGCGTAAAAGCATTTTTAAGAAGAATCTTCAGTCTGCGGGGGCTTGCATATTTATGAAAAATATAATCCTTTTCATATTTATTTTTTTACCGCTAACAGGATGTTCAAGAAATTCCGATTGGGTGCAGTTTCGCGGAGAAGGGGGAAGGGGCCTAAGCCAGGGGGGAATTTATCCGCCGCTAGGAATACGCTGGAAAATTAACCTTCAGAGCGGCGATGAAATAATCGAAAACCTTAATCCGCCTGTGGCACTTGGGAACACAATTTATTTCGGGTCGGCAGACGGTAATTTTTACGCGCTTGATGTAGAAAGCGGTTATATGCGCTGGGTCTATAAAAGCGGCGCAGAGATAAATTCAATTCCATATGTTGATAAAGATAATGTATATTTTGGAAGCAAAGACGGAAAACTCTATGCCCTCTCAAGAGAAACCGGAGAAGAGAAATGGATATTTTCAGCTAACAGCCAGATTAACTCTCAGGTAGAAAGATATAAAGACTATATAATTTTTGTAGGGGATGCAGATGCGATTTACTTTCTTTCCCCCGAAGGAAAAGAAATATTCAGCATTGATAACCCAGGGTGGTATCATTTTACCTTTTTGGTAAGCGATGATATTATGTACTTTGCAACAGGCCCTTCTGTTGAATTAATCGGCCCTTACGATATTAACAAACGTGAATTTCTTTGGTATTTGCCCTTCCGCTCTTTTGACGCCCACTGGTATTCCTTTCCCACCGTATCAGGGGATCTGCTTTACTTTGGAACAGGGGGCGGTCAGGATATGTCCCTGGGGTTTTATGCTTTTAACCGTCATACCGGCCATGTTGTATGGAGGCAAAGAAGCAAGGTTAATATTATAAGGCCTTTCGGTGAAATGGTAGATTATTTTTATAGAAATATAGAAATCCTGGATTTCATGGCGCCTGCAGTATGGAAAAACTCGGTAATCTTTGCAGGGGGCGATGATACGGCAAGGTCGTTTAATAAAAGAACCGGAGAAATACAATGGGAACACAAATTTGACACCCTTATTAGTTCATCGCCGACAATTGCAGGAAGGGCTGTTTATTTTGGCTTAATGGGCGATGAAAACAGCCCCCCCATGCTTGTCTGCCTTAGGGCAACAGACGGAAAACTTCTATGGTCAATGGAAACAGAAGGATCCCTTCTTTCCGCTCCTGTAATTGCAGGCGGCAGAATAATATTCGGCACAGATAAAAATGTCTTTTATGTCCTTGAACAGGTTTTTTAAGGATCCGTCTGTTCCATTAATTTAACTGATCCAACAGCTCTGCGCCCAATAAGGGAATGCCGCTTCCTTTTAGTTTTTCAAGGGCTTCATCCTGATTGCCAAGGCTAAAAATTACTATCGCATCATGTTCTTTATGCCGGCTTGTAAACGCATACATATATTCAATGGATATATCCAGCGTTTTTAATTTTTGCAAGACTTTATGCAGGCTGCCAGGGCTATGCCCCATAGATACGGCAGCGACATCGGCGGTTTTTACCATAATGCCTTTTTCTTTTAACACCTTTACCGCTTTATCCACCTGGGATACTATCATCCTGAGTATGCCGAAATCCGTTGTATCTGCAATGGAAAGGGCATGAAGGTTGATGTTTTCATCCGCAAGGCAGCCTGTTACTTCCTCAAGCCGCCCGGGTTTATTTTCTATAAACACTGTTAATTGTTTTAACATGATTCCTCCGTTAAATTTTTCTTTTGTCTATTACCCGTTTTGCTTTTCCTTCGCTTCGGGCAATGCTTTTGGGTTCGACAAGACGTATCTTTGCGCTTACTCCCAATACGCTGTTAATATGGCCGCTTAAATTTTTTTCCAGCGATTCTATGCTCCTAACGGTATCGGAAAACATAGCCTCGGAAATCTCTATCTCCACGGTCATGGTATCAAGGTTATTTACGCGGTCAACAATAATCTGATAGTGGGGCTGTAATTCACCTATGTTTAAAAGAGCGGCTTCAATCTGAGACGGAAATACATTTACCCCGCGGATTATCAGCATATCGTCGGTTCGCCCTGCCGGTTTTGACATACGTACATGGCTTCTCCCGCATTCGCATTTTTCAAAGTTGAGGGTGCAAATATCCCTGGTCTTGTACCTTATAAGCGGGAAGCCTTCTTTTTTGATTGTAGTAATTACCAAGTCGCCGGCTTGCCCTTCTTTTACAGGCAAGTCTGTATCGGGGTCTGTTATTTCGGCAATGAAACAGTCTTCCCAAATATGCAGGCCCTTTTGGTGACGGCATTCATGGGAAACCGCCGGCCCCATAATCTCGCTTAAGCCGTAAATGTCGTAGGCCATTATTCCCAGCCGCTTTTCTATTTCCGCCCGCATTTCGGCGCTCCAGGGTTCGGCGCCGAAACATCCGGCTTTTAATGAAAGGTCGTCTTTAGAAAAACCCATTTCCCCAAGAACCTCTGCTATATTCATAGCATAAGAAGGGGTGCAGCAAATATGCGTAACGCCGAAATCTTTTAGCATTGTAATCTGTCGCTGGGTGTTGCCAGAAGATGCGGGAATTGTTACAACGCCCAGTTTTTCCGCGCCGTAATGCGCGCCGAGGCCGCCTGTGAATAGTCCGTATCCGTAAGCTACCTGCACGCGGGACTGGGTGTCGGCATCTTCCATAACAAGGCAGCGTGCCATGCAGTCCGCCCACATATCAATGTCATTGCGGGTATAGCCGACCACAGTCTGCTTGCCTGTAGTGCCAGAGGATGCGTGTATGCGCACGATGTCTTCCATTGGCACGGCAAAGAGGCCGAAGGGATAAGTGTCCCTAAGGTCCTGCTTTGTGGTTATGGGCAGGTCTTTAAGATTATCAAGCGATTTGATGTCGCCCGGTTCCATGCCCTTTGCCTTCATTTTTTCACGGTAATAAGGCACATTTGCATATACCTTTTCTACTGTAGAGCGAAGCTTTTCCAGTTGGATAGAAAGAATCTGCTCCCTATCCATTGTTTCAATTGTTTTGTTCCAATATTTTTCCATATAATTATCCTATCCAATTGTAATTTTGTTTTCCCTTTTTTTCAATATTCTTAAAATTTGTATAAGGGCAATACCCCCTGCCGCACAGCATGAAGATATAACAAATGCAGGGAACATCTCATTAATATCTTGGGCAACTGCGGCTGCATTCCTGTAATAACCGGCAATTTGCGATGCAACAACCGCCCCGCTGCCAAAACCCAAAAGCACAAAGCCGTAGTTAGTCGCCATGTGCGTAGGCCCGAAAAGGTCTGCGGTAAGAGACGGAAAGTTGCTTAAAAGCCCGCCGTAGAAAAAACCGATTACCGCAATCAAAACAAAAACCCAATAACCCGCTGTAAGATTAACCAAGAGGGAAAGAACCGCAGAGCCGGCAAGCAAAAGGGTGATGGTGTTTATACGCCCCAATTTGTCCGAAATCATGCCCCAGAGCAGGCGGCCAAGGGAGTTAAACATTGAAATTGCCAAAACGCCGATTGTGGCAGCCGCTCCTAAGCCTTTTGCCTCTGCAATTGGTTTGGCGAAATTTATCATCATAAGCCCTCCCATGCAGGCAAGCATGAAGGCGGCTGTAATTAAATAAAATTGTATGGATTTAAGCATTTTAGAAGGCGAAATATTTTTTACCGCAGCCGGGGCTGCAGCAGAAGTACCTGAAGATGCAGCCTTAACTGCCATATACCCTTCTGGAGGGTTTTTAAGGAAGAGGCATCCCACAGTACAAACCGCCAGAAAAACAGCGCTTAACACCATAAATGTTTTAGGCTCTCCGACTCCGGTTCCCCCGAATGTTGTAATAAAACTTTCAACAATTGGTGTAAAAATAACGCCGCCAAAACCAAGCGCCGCGACTATTATGCCGGTAATCAGGCCTTTTTTATGCGGATACCATTTCTGGGCGCAGGCAATTGTTGTGGAATAGGTAAAACCCATGCCAACGCCTCCCATAAGTCCGTATGTTACCCATAACAGCCAGGAAAATTCCGGTTTTACAAATGATGCAAGGAAAAAACCCGCGCTTAGTATAAGCCCGCCGATAAAAATAACCAAACGGGTGGTATACTTTGCCGCCAGTTTGCCTCCAATGACGCTTCCGATAGTAAGCGTTGCCAGCAAAAGCGAAAAGGTAAGCCCTGCCGCAGCATTATCGCCGCCAAAAATACTGTTGGCTATGCCGGTTTGGAATACGCTCCAAATATAAGCGATTCCCAATGTAAGCTGGATTGCTATTGCCGCCAGCACACAATAAACACCGCCAGATACTTTGGCGGCTGCGGCTCCCGCTGGAGCCGATGATACATCTTTATTCATAGATGCCTCCATAAAATTAGTTTGGCAAAAAAAAAGCCCGATACAACCGTTCTGCTTTTCAGCTTCGATTGTACCGGGCGCTTTTGCCGTTATTGATTTCAATCAATTTTGGCACGCTCCTGTCAACAATCGACACCTAATAAGGCTAATAAACGAAAAAGAGAAAAATTCGATGTTAATGACTCTAATACGGTCAATGCTGCAATTGTTCAACAGAATGCTCCAAAATTGTTTTATGGTTTTAATTTATACAAAAAGACGATCTTTGTCAAGCACTATTTGATTTTTTTTTACAGATTTTTCTGAATTTTTCGCACAGAATCTGCAAGGGATTTCTCGAAGGAAACCCTTAATGATGAAGAAAAATCATCAAGATATTTATTTACAGCAGTTTTTATATCTGCCGGAGCCGCTTCCTCCGGTTTAAAAAGCTCAAAAACTTCAACCCCAAGGGCTTTTGCCATTTTTACAAGTGAAAAAGGGGATACCCAGCCTCTTTTTCTTTCTATATCAGACAAATAATTAGTGGAGATTTCCATTTTTTCTGCCAGTTTTTCCTGAGACCAGCCCTTCCTTTGGCGGTATTTCCTTATATTTTGACTAAAGAGGCTGCGTAAATTTTCTTCATCTGAAATATTCATACCTTTACCTTGAGTATAATATTCTGCTATTGGCTTGACACTTTTATAAACAGGTATTACTATTATATTAGATTCATTGTTATACATGGATATTGGAGAATTGCATGAAATATTGGTGTTTCTTGCATATAAGGAGAGAACAAATGGAAAAAATAAACGGTTTGCAAGCTATTATAGGCCTTGTTTTTCTAATAATTTTTAATGCCATTTTTTTTATTATAGGCGGCGTTAGGCATAATGTGCCCGTCTGGATAGCTTACAGCTTCATTCATTTTGCGTATTTAATGCTCTTACTCACACCAAAATTTATCCTCATATGGAAAAGTTTGAATAAACACAGCTCTGATACTGAGGAAGAACAGGTAAATCAAGTTGATTATATAAAAAAAGCTTCCATCAAGCTCAAGGAACTGCTGGAAGAAACGCGTGATAACGAGGCAAAAAATAAAATTGAGAGAGCATACGATACGCTTTATTCAGGCCCTGTTAAACCGAATCCCAATCTAGTACATTTGGAAAAAGAAGTCTTTATGTCTGTCAATGAACTTGAAGATGCTATTTTAATTGAAAATAAAGACAGAACAATGTTATTGGCAGATTCATTATTGACAGCAATCAACGAGAGAAATAATTATCTAAGACAGGATCTGATCTCTTTTGCTGTTTAAGTTACTTCCGTATTGTATCAAACCATGCATCATTATAAATTTCCAGGGCAGGGCCAAGGTCTTCTTTTAATGTAGTTTTTGCCAGTTCTTCAAGCGTATACCATGAATCGCCTGTTTTAAATTCACGTGCGGGAATGTTTACAGTTGACGGAAACCCGAATGAATCGCAAAATTCAGCGTATATATCAGGGCGGTGAATAAAGTCGATAAACTTATGGGCAAGGTCTATATTCTTTGAGCCTTTAAGAATGCACATACTGTCGATATAAGCCGGCCCTCCTTCCTCTGGAATAAAAAAGACCGTATCATTTATAAGCTGTTCGTTCCCGGCAATTTCTTCAAAGACTACTTCCGCATAACCCTGCACTACCCAAAAATCGCCGCGCTCATAACCCTTGCCGAATGCTTCGGCATCAAATTTTGCAAGGTTTGGTTTCCATTTATTGTTTATATGGTCGCGTGCTGCAATAATTTCATCGGGGGCGGTTGAGTTTACCGAGTAACCGAGGAAGGCAAGCGCATCGCCCATTACTTCCCTCATATCATCCAGCATGGTCATGCGGTTACGCAGATTTGCATCGGACCTTTCAAAAATTGACCAGCTGCGTTCAAAATCCGGCACCCTGGCTTTATTGACTATTACCCCTGCAGCGCCGTAGTAGTATGGGACTGAATATTCCATTTCTGGATCATAAGTTGTTTTTGTAAGTATGTCCGGGTCTATATTTCCTAAATTAGTCATTATCGACTTGTCAATTTTTTCAAACATTCCCTGCTGGATCATAATCGATACATAATCCGCCGAAGGGAAAACTATATCATAACCGCCGCCCCCGGCTTTTATTTTAGAATACATATCTTCGTTAGATGCAAATTCATCGTAATAAACCTTTACATTATACTCCTTTTCAAATTTTTCAATAACGGAATCCGGCGTATAGTATGTCCAGTTAAAAATGTACAGCCTGTCTTCACTTGAGCCTTCACAGGCAGAGAAAAAGACTAAGACCGCTGCTGTAAGAACCAAAAAAACCAAAGTTTTCTTTTTCATGTTAATTCTCCTATTTCGATGCAATATATTTAAGAAATTTTCTTAATAAGACACATAATACCACAGTTCCCAGGATCATTACAACCGATAATGCATTGATCACCGGTGTAATGCCGCCCTTGCGGGTTATGGCTGAATATATAAAAACCGGAAGCGTAGAGGAACCGGGGCCGGATACAAAAAATGTAATAACAAAATCTTCAAGGGACAGGGTAATAGCCGTTAAAAAACCGGATAAAATCCCCGGCATGCAAAAAGGCACTGTCACCTTTAAAAGGGTTTGAAGTTCGTTTGCGCCAAGGTCGCGGGCTGCTTCGATTATTGAATAGTCAAATTCATCCAGCCTTGCCATCACCATAAGAAATACAAAAGGGATATTAAAAGTAGTGTGAGCGATATAAATCGTTGTAAGGCCCAATGACATTCCTACCCCTGCAAAAAAAATCGAAAGCGAGATGCCTATAATAATTTCCGGCAAGATCATCGGCAGAAAGGAAATTGTCTGAATATAAGAACGCATTTTAAAACGGTACCTGCTTACCCCGATTGCGCCCAGGGTTCCGATAATTGCGGCTGTAAGCGCGGAAGAGAGGGCAATTTTGATGCTGTTTCCGAAAGCGTTCCAAAGCCCCCCTTCTGAAAGAAGCTGCCTGTACCAGCGCAATGAGAAGCCTGTCCAGTTCATTCCCGGGGATTCGTTGAACGAAGAAACAACCAGAACCAAAAGCGGCAGGAAAAGAAAAGTTATTGTTATTATAAAGACAATTTGAGAAAAGGAAAATTTGCGGTGTATTGCGCGCCTTGCATGGCGCTCGGCCTCTCCCCTCATTTTATTATGCTTGTTAGAGTTAAAGAAATTGTGAAGGATATTTCTCTTGCTCATAATATCTTTTCCTTTTTTCTCGAAGAAGCCCTGCGCTGAAAATGCATCATTATAATAACTCCCGCCGTTGTTATTGCCGTAAGCGCCAGCGATATTGCCGCAGCGCGCGGCCAGTTACGGGATTTTGTCAATTGATCCGCTATAACATTTCCAAGCATATAGGAATCCTTGCCCCCTACAAGCAGCGGCACGGCATAAGCGCCGAAAATCGGAATGAAAGTAAACAGTATAGCGGCAAAGATTCCCCCTTTAATATTGGGAAGCAATACTTTATATAAAGATTTTATCTTTGAAGCCCCAAGATCGCGTGCCGCTTCCAGCAGGGAAAAATCAAATTTATCAATACTGGAATATAAGGGAAGTATCGCATAAGGCAGATACATATAAACGAGAACCAGCGCCACAGTATTTTGATTGTACAAAAACTGTATATAGTTATCGATTAAACCGATTCGTAAAAGGAATTCATTTAAAAAACCATTATTGCCCAGAATATTCATCCATGCAAAAACACGAATTAGAAAATTTGTCCAAAAAGGAATTATTATTAGCAAAAGAAGGATGTTTTGTTTTCTGCTTTTTGCGATATAATACCCGCAAGGCAGGGCAATGATCAGCGTAAAAAAAGTAGCAATTAGGGAAGTGTTAATAGTACGCAGAACAATATTTAAAAAGGCTTCGTTGCTTAAATACCTGTATGCATCAAGCGAAAATTCCATTTCAACGCCGCCGTGCAGCCCCTTTTTCAAAAAACTGTAAACGATGATTATTATAATAGGAGCCAGAAAAAACAAAGTGAACCATAAAGCCATTGACCCGGAGTACTTTAACCCGTGGTTATGGGCGCTGTTTTTAGGTCTCAATTTTTAACCTCGACTATGTAGCCGTCATCGGCGCTCCATGACAGAAAGACTGTATCCTTCCATTTTATTTCCGGTTCTTCATCAGAATAATTGGCATGCTGTTTTATCACTTTAATTAAAATTTTATTAATTACTTCTACATAGAATTTTGTCTGGAAGCCCGAATAAATAGGCTCGTCTACCTTTCCCTGAAAAAGATTTATGTCTTCCCTTTTGGTAGAAGGCCGATCTTTTGTAATGACAATTTTTTCCGGCCTGATTGTAAAGCTTACCTTTTGACCTTGTTTAACATCATCCACAGTTGTTACTTTTATATGCCCAAGTTCGGGGATTTCCAATTCAGCCATGTACACAGGCACATCTTCGCCTAACATTCTATGCACATTCAAAACAGTGCCGTCAAACAAATTTGTTTCACCGATAAATTTGGCGACAAAATCGGTTGCTGGGCTTTCGTAAATTTCATTAGGGGACCCGACCTGAAGGACATCTCCATGGTTCATAACTGCCAGCCTGTCAGATACGGACAAAGCTTCCTGCTGGTCATGGGTTACATAGATAAATGTAATGCCGATTTGGTCGTGAATATGATCCAGTTCGATAAGCATATGCTGGCGTAATTTTGCATCAAGGGCGGAAAGCGGCTCATCCAGCAAAAGCACCTTGGGTTCGTTAATTAAGGCGCGGGCAATAGCAACCCTTTGTTTCTGCCCGCCGGAAAGCTGGCCTGGTTTTTTTGAGGCATGCTCTTCCAATTGAACCAGGTTGAGGTATTCGGCTGTCTTTTTGTTTATTTCACTTTTGGACTTTTTTTTAATCCGCATCGAAAAAGCTACATTTTCAAAAACAGAAAGATGAGGAAAAAGGGCGTAGCTTTGAAACACTGTATTTGCCGGACGGCGGTTTGGGGGAAGAAAAAGAACATCCTTGCCGTCAAAATTTATTGCTCCGCTGTCCGGGTACTCAAACCCTGCAATAATCCGTAAAAGAGTTGTCTTCCCGCAGCCCGAGGGACCCAATAGAGAAAAAAACTCACCTTTTTTAATTACTAAATTTACATCATTTAATACTTTAAATTTATCGAAGGATTTATTAATCCCCCGGATATCTACTTCGCTTCCAATCAATCTATTTCTTCCAGCCTCCATAAGTCGGAATTCCAAAACAATTTATAATTGTTTTGGGAAATTGTCAACTGGTTTTTGGGGTAGAAATTTCAGGCTTGTAAGAGCCGTAATCAACTCCTTTGCAGCGGCTTTATTCCCTCCTGCCCCAACGCATGAGGGGCAGCCTGTTTTGCAACCGCAGCTGGAAATTGCCTCGAAAATTGCAGGAAACAGTTCTTCCAGCCTGTGTACAAGGGCCTCGGATAAACCTGTCCCGCCAGGGTATTTATCGTAAATGTATATTGCGGGAATGCCAAAATGGGGATCCCTTACCCTCTCGGCAATGCCAATATCACGGGGGTCGCAGAGAATAAATATTGGGGCTATATTTTTAACAAGGGTGCCGATGCCTGAAAGAGCGGCTCCTATTGTCTGCACGTCCATTTTGCCAAGAGCTTTTCCCCCTGAGCTTTCCGGCGGGAAAAGAAGGATCAGCGCCCTTGTCTGCATTTCCTCTTCCGGCAGGTCAATATCTCCGTAACCGATATTTTCATGGGTATGAAACTTTATTTTCTTAAATTTAGCAACCTGAGACCGCACCAGCACATCAGAGAGAACCCCGATCCCAATCCGCTCATCCTCGCTTAATACCTTTATGTCCGTCTTTACAAGGCCGTCTGTAAAATAATTTACCTCGGCTTCGCGTACAAGGCATTTGCGGCCTGCAATATCCAGGTCTTCTACGATGAACTGCCTTCCCCTGTGAATATAAACCGCATTTTTAAAAATCATTTCCTTCGCGCTCGGCCTGTCCATTTCGCCTATAACCGAATTCCTCCCCTCGGTCACATCAATTATCACTACATTATCCGATGTCGCGGAACGGATGCTTATCCCCTCGGCAGGATAGGACCTATCCGACCAATGCCACTTGCCCCCCGTTAGCCGAACAATCCCAGCCTCCTCTAAGTACTCCAGCACATCCCTGACATTTTCGCCAAAACCTTCTTCTCTTTGCTCATTGCTCATTGCTATTTGCTCATTTGAAAAGGGGAGTTCAAAACATCCGCATTTTACATGATCGGTAAGGATATAAGGGTTTTCTGGATCGATGCGGGCTTCTTCGGCATTTTTACGGAAAAACCAATCGCTGTTATTCATAATATATTGATCTATGGGGCTAGATGTAGCGACAAAAACAGAAACAGAATACCCCTGCCGCCTGCCCGCCCTGCCCGACTGCTGCCAAAAACTGTTAAAAGAACCTGGAAAACCTGCCACTACAGATGCGTCAAGCCCGCCAATGTCTATGCCCAATTCCAGCGCGTTAGTTGAAACTACGCCGTGAATCGAGCCTTCCCTTAAACCGCGTTCTATTTCGCGCCGTTCATTTGGCAAAAGGCCGCCTCGGTAAGGTTCAACCCGTATGCGGGAATTATCTGTAAAAATATTATTTAAATCTTCATTCACATAAGACGCTGTAACTTCTGTTTTAATGCGGGAATGTGCAAATAAAATTGTTTTTATGCCTGCCTTAAGAAGGGCAAGCATCCAGCGCCGGCTTTCGGTTTCAGTTGAACGGCGGATCCCTTGGACTGCATCGACAAGGGGCGGGTTGTAAAGGATTATGCGTTTTTCCCCACGCGGGGCACCGTTCCTGTCAACAAGGGAAACAGGCAAACCGATAAGCTCTTCGGCAAGTTCCTGCGGGTTGCCGATTGTCGCCGAACATAAAATGAATCTAGGCGATGCCCCGTAAAATGCGCAGATGCGTCTAAGCCTGCGGATAATATTTGCGACATGGCTGCCCATTACGCCTCGGTAAGCATGAGCCTCGTCAATTACAATAAATTTTAAACATGAAAAAAATTTAATCCATTTGGGATGGTTTGGCAGAATACCAGCATGGAGCATATCGGGATTGGAAATTATTATCCTGCCGGTATCCCGCGCCGACACCCTAAGGCTTTCGGGGGTATCCCCGTCATAAGTTGTAATTTTAATATTAAGCCCCTGACCATCAGAATCTGAAGTAAATTCATTTAACTCAGACTGCTGATCCTGAGAAAGTGCTTTCGTAGGAAACAAATAAAGACAGCGAAAACTTTCATTTGAAAGTAGACTGTTCAGGCATGGCAGATTGTAGCAAAGCGTTTTTCCAGAAGCAGTCGGGGTGACAACAACCACATTTTTTCCTTCCTGAATACGTTCCCAAACATCCGCTTGATGGGTATAAAGCTCATCGATACCGCGTTTTTTCAATGCAGAGGCAATTTTTCGGTTCAAATCGGCAGGAAAAGGGGAAAATGAGCCTTTTTCAGCCGGCAAAAGCCTGTTTACAACGATATTCGCGGCAAATTCGGGGCTTTCAAGGATTAAATCAAGTTTATTATAAATAGACATATAATATAAAATATCAAAATTTAATAAAAAAATCTATCGACAAAAAAGTTTTTTAACCTTACAATTGAAATAGAGGGGAAAGCGAGGTATTTATGTCAGAAGTTTTATCTATTATTCTTGGAGGGGGAAGAGGAACGCGTCTCTATCCATTGACTCAGGAAAGGGCTAAACCCGCCGTGCCTTTTGGCGGGAAATTCCGTTTAATTGATATACCAATTTCAAACTGCATTAATGCCAACATGAAAAAGATCTATGTTTTAACCCAATTCCTGTCGGCTTCCCTTCATCACCATGTCGGCCAGACCTATCTTTTTGATTCATTTACAAACGGGTTTCTGGAAATTCTTGCAGCAGATCAGGGGCTTGTAAATATGAACACCTATATAGGCACAGCCGATGCTGTACGGAAAAATATGCATCACTTTAGAATACAAAATCCTTCATACTACCTCATTCTGTCAGGGGATCAGCTTTACAGAATGGATCTGAACGAAATGCTAAAGAACCATAAACAATCAGGAGCTAAAATCACTATTGCCTGCACTCCTGTAAGCAAGGAAGAAACTCCTTCTCTGGGAATTTTAAAAGTTGATAAAGCAAACAGGATAACTGCCTTTATCGAAAAACCGGCTTTGAATAAGGATATTTCCGATTTTAAAATTCCTACAGAATTAAAAAATGATGAAAACAAAAAAGATACTTATCTTGGTTCAATGGGTATTTATATTTTCAATGCCAAAACAATGGAAGATTGCCTTGCGAATAACATGACAGATTTTGGCAAGGAAATTATTCCGTCTGCAATAAACAGCTTAAGGGTTAACGCTTATGTTTTTGACGGATACTGGGAAGACATTGGGACAATTAGAAATTTTTATGACACAAATATTGAATTAACAAAAGTAAAACCTCGCTTTGATTTTTATGATGAAGAACGTCCAATCTACACTCACAGGCGCAACCTTCCCCCTTCAAAGATGAATTTCAGCACCATGAATCAATCCATTGCGGCAGAGGGCTGTATTATTACAAATGCAAATATCACCGACTCGATTATCGGCATACGCACCATTATTGAACAAGGGACTAGCCTTAAAGGGGTTGTCTGCATGGGAGCGGATTTTTACGAAACAGAAGCCATGAAAGCCCAAAATGCTGAAGCGAGAATACCGAATATAGGCATAGGCCGCGGGGTAATAATTAAAGACGTAATTATAGACAAGAATGTCCGTATCGGCGAAAACTGCCGCATTGGTGTAGACGATATACAGCGCACAGACGGAAACTTTGGAAATCATCATATAATCGACGGCATTATTGTTATTCCGAAAAATACTGTTTTATATCCTGGGACTATTATTTAAGCTCTTGTAAAACGGTAATTTTACAGAATCTTATGTTTTCTACACTGGCTGCAACCAAGAACATGAACATGGGAACGGCGGAAACTCCTATCAAACATCCTTGCAACAAGAATATCTTCTACGTAAAGTGATTTGCGGCAGACAGGGCAGCTTCTTTTTATTTTTCCTTCAATACAAAATACGCATCCTCGGATATGCATAAGCCGGTCCTTTCCGCCTGTGATAGACGGGAAAGCAATTGTTCTTACAAGATCCCCGCTTACCAACTTTGTTGAACAAACAGGGCAAACTTGAGGGTCGCCGGGAGAGGCTTTTTTTCCCGATTTTTTTTGCGGCTTTTTTAATACTTTTTTTATTCCCGTTAACTGCCTCATTAAAATGGTGTAACCGAACCATAGCAAGGCAATTCCAAGAACAACTAATAAAAATGTATAAAAATATTCTCCCATGAAACCCCTGTTATTGCACGAAATAAAAAGCTATACTTTAATTTATGGCTATACTTTATATTATCGGCACTCCAATAGGGAATCTGGGGGATATTAGTTTAAGGGCGGTAGAAACCCTAAAGTCCGCCGATATAGTTGCCTGCGAAGATACCCGGCGGACATTAAAACTGTTAAGCCATTTGGGAATCAGGGTGAAGATGCTGTCCTGCCGTTCGCATAACGAAGAGATTGCCGCGAAAAAAATAATTGACTCCCTTGACAAGGGAATGACTGTCGCTTACGCCTGCGATGCCGGCACTCCCGCGCTAAGCGACCCGGGCGCAGTGCTGGTAGATTTTGCTGTAAAAGCAGGGCATGAGGTAATCCCAATTCCCGGCCCCTCGGCTTTTGCGGCAATACTCAGCGTTTCCGGGGCAAGGGATAAAACAGTTATTTTTGAAGGCTTCCTTTCTGTTAAACAGGGAAGAAGGGTTTCGCGCTTAAAGGAATTGATGGAGCAGCAGGCTGCAATAGTGCTTTACGAATCTCCTTTCCGCATCCTAAAGCTATTGAATAATATTGTCGAAATTGATAAAAATAGGTATGTTTGTATAGGGCGGGAAATGACCAAGATTCACGAGGAATTTATCCGCGGAACTGCCGAAAATGCCCTTTTAAGCCTTTTGGGCAAAAAAAATGAGATAAAAGGCGAATTTTCCGTATATATATCTGGAAAATATTTAAAATAGTGTGTAAACTATATGAAGGATATTACCGATATATATTATAGGTAGGTTATTATGATGGTCGGAAGAATAGGTCAATTAGACCCCATTCAGCCTGGAAACAGGCTCGGAAAAAGTGATCAGTTAAACAGAGGGGACAAAACTGATTCTATTAGTCTTTCTCCTGAATCAAAGGAAAAGGCGGAATTGTATCAGGTTGTGGAGTTGATAAAATCAGCCCCTGAACTGGACGATGTAAAAATCGCTGCCCTTCGCGAAAAGATCAATGATCCCGCGTACATTAACGAAAGGACAATCAGCGCCACCGCAGATAGAATCATGGATGCTTTTAGGCTTTAAGGCTGAATGTAAAAGATGAAAAACAGAACTGCCTCCAGTTAACCCTGGAGCCGGTTCTGTTTTTTTTTGTGTTTTTTAGATGGTGCCTGACACCATACGCGCTAACTTTATTAATATTTAACCGCAGAGAACGCAAAGATCGCAAAGTATACAAAGGGAATTCGAGGATTTTTGTACTAAAACTTTGCGCCGCATC
>Ga0099364_10001231_pt1 | contig 42701 bp, 43 predicted proteins | sample TergutTh196P3_FD_73070 | JGI IMG/M metagenome (GOLD analysis project Ga0099364, IMG submission 73070) | Microcerotermes parvus P3 segment gut microbial communities from Pointe-Noire, Republic of the Congo - Th196 P3 | ecosystem: Host-associated > Arthropoda: Insects > Digestive system > Gut ...
ATATATTAGCAACTCCGAATCCGCATTATGCCGTGCGTAATTGTTCCGAACCTTAATCTCATTATGATTTGCGTAACAATATCGGCATCCGTTCATGCACGAATTATATGCGCCAATATCAACGCTGAGAGCGCAGTTGCATCCTTCGCGCTGATTTTTATTGCGGGGCACGTCTATTCCAAATAAGCCCGCATCAACACACGATACAGGCTGTATTCCAAGTTCGTATAATCCGGGGAGTTCACAGCAGGCGCAAAGCGTAATCCCGTGGCCTTTTGCGATATGCAACAAAGACTCTGCTAACCGAATTTTATCCTCGACTTCTAATTCTGTATGACCTATTTCCGCGAGTTTTTTCGCAACGGATTTATATGCAATCGCAAAGCTGATAACACATTTTTCAGTGCTTCCGGCGAGTAATCCACACAACCTCGTAAACGCGGCGATGTGATAATTACAGCTGTACCGTGGCGTTATTATGATGGGGTCGTATCTCCAAATCATACGCCTTGCCCCGATAATGTCGGCGAGCTTCAGAAAAGCCGGAATGATCGTTTCTTTCTTGTCTGCAAGCCCTCTTTCAATATCTGAATGATACGGTGTTATCGAATACTGAAAATAGCATGAAAAACTATTAAGCGCTGATATTTTAGGCAATAAAGGGGCGGCGTTTTTTGTCCACAAAACAATACCGTCTACATCCTCCGGCAGCAGCGAAACACGCTTAATCTGCGCGGGATTAAACGGATTCTTCACAAGACAATATCCCGCATTTAGCCGATTGATAAGCCAATCGGCGTAAAACGCGGGAATATCGGTTCTGCGTGACGCTGAAATAATCATTTTATGTAACCTCTACTTGATTGCAATGTCGATGCCAGTATAACTTATTTTCTTATCACTTGCAACTTTATTAAAAGCCATAAGGTCGGGTGCTGCCCCGCAACCAATAGAGAGAATGTTGAAACGCGGATATTTTTCTAAATCAATCGTTCCAAGTGCGTACATGATTTCAGAGCAACGTTTCCAAATGGTATGACAAGTATAGTACCGCAGCATATTTTTACAGTCATACTCAGTCCGGCCATCGGAGTGGTGATATTGGATTTCTTTCAAGCAATCGGTACAGCTTCCACTGCATTTACCCGATGGGTGAGTACATTTCTCGCCACAATCGCCGCACTTTTTGAAATAAATGGTGATTACAAAATAATACATGTAATTATTCCGAATTTATGAATTCCCATTTTAGCCGATACCGTGTAAGCTATAGTAGAGAAGAAAAAGAAGAAGTACTGCTGTTTGTGAATGAATATTTGAAACAAGGCTTGAAAATGTTTGCATTACACACAAAGGAGAATTAACGATGTTCCAAAATCCTATTATCCCGGGCTTTCATCCAGACCCCAGCATATGCAGGGTTGGCGAAGATTATTTTCTCGCAGCCAGCTCTTTTGAATTTTTCCCTGGGGTTCCAATATTTCACAGCAGAGATTTGCAAAATTGGGAACAAATTGGCCATGCCCTGACACGAAAATCACAGTTGAATCTTAACGGATGCCAAGCCTCAGGAGGTATATTTGCCCCTACGCTACGTTACAATAATGGCAGGTTTTTCATGATAACGACAAATGTAACGCATGGCGGTAATTTCTATGTTTATACAGATGATATTTATGGAGAATGGTCTGACCCTGTCTGGGTGAATCAGGAAGGAATTGATCCTTCGCTTTTCTTTGACAGTAACGGCGCCGTATATTACACAAGCACGCATACAGACGAAAAAGGCAAGCCTTGTATCGCTTCCTGCATCATTGACATTGATACAGGGAAAATGCTGTCGGAAATCAAGCCGATATGGCATGGTACGGGAGGGAAATGGCCCGAGGGGCCGCATCTGTATCATATAAATAATTTTTATTATTTGATGAATGCAGAGGGCGGTACGGAATACGGGCATATGGAAACAATCGCGCGAAGCAAAACACCGTGGGGTCCGTTTGAACCGTGTCCTCATAATCCGATTCTTACGCATCGCGATTATGGTATGCAAGATACTGCTTTTCATGGTTTAGGACATGCAGATTTGGTTGACGCAGCTAACGGAAAATGGTATATGGTATTCCACGCGATCCGCCCCTCTCAGTTTATGCTGCACCATATTGGCAGAGAAACTATGATTGCGGAAGTAACGTGGTCAGAAGGATGGCCGCTTGTCGGTGGCATTGATGAACCGGTCATTTATGGCGATTTAGACCCTTGGAAACCATTTATTCATGTGAATTTTGATTGTAATAGCCTTCCAATCCAGTTTTCTTTCTTGCGCAATCCGTATGAAAAGAATTATTCCCTGCTTGCCAAGCCGGGATACCTCATGCTAAAAGGTACTAATGATACGTTGGATGATTTAAGTTCCCCCACTTTTGTTGGTGTTCGCCAGCAGCATTTTGACGTGCAATTAGATGTAACCATTGATTTTTGGCCGGAAAAAGATGGTCAAGAGGCCGGGGTTACTGTATTTCACACGAACGAACATCATTATGAAATTGTATTGACTTTAAGGGACGGGGAAAGGATTGTTTTCTTACGCCGCCGCGCTGCGGACATGCAAATTGAGAGCAACCCTTTGGCTTTACCCGGTGAAACCCCCGTTATCCTGCGGATAGAGGCTAATCGTTTGATATATACATTTTTTGCGGGTACGGAAAAGGAGAAGCTTAAAAAAATCGGTGCGGGCAGCTCGCAATTGCTCTCGACCGAATGTACGAATTGCACGTTTACAGGTTGCTTCCTGAGCCTTTACGCGCAGAAAGGAGCAAAGGCTTTTTTTAGGGATTTTTCATATAAATTTAAATAGCGTTTGGTTTTTAATTTTTGCCGTATTCCTGTATTGACAAGCATTTATGAAAATATTAAGATTATTCTACGGCCTTGATTACACGCATGAAGTTAAACGGGGAAGGCTCTATTATAAAAACAAAACGTTGACAATGGGACTATTATGAAGAAAAAATTGAGTCTTAAGAGGTCGCTGTATATAAGTTATTCCAAGATCGTGATTAGCATAATGGTCTTGTTTTTTGTCGTGTTTTTGATTTTTTACTCTTACAGCACCTTGAGCAATACATTCCAACAGCAGGAGGCTTTGATTGAAGCCATTGAAAACGCAGTTTTACTTGAAATAGAAAAAATATCCACCGTATCCATGAATGTCCTTTACTCGCAGCAAATTTGGAATTCGCTTAACGCCATAGATTTCGACAAAGCGCAGATGAGGAGGGCCGACCCGATATTTAATTCCATCGCTTCAATTATCGGACCAAACAAAACGGTGACACAAATCAATATTCATACGCAGAACGGTCATTCCGTCGGATGGGGAGTTTTTGAATTATTCGGCGCAACGCCGCTAAATATCAAAAATGACAATGAAGACGTCCTTGCCTTAAACGGCCGCAGATATTGGGACGTGCCTGTTTTAAGGGAAGATTTTGCATATTATTCTTCATATTTAAGAGACAATCGTTATATTTCCATGCACAGGGCATATTTTGACAGAGCTCATAACCCTCGCGGCGTGCTGGAAATTGTGCAGGACTGCAAAATTATGTTTGCGTATCCCGACAGGATAACGAATGGAGGTTCGTCAATCCGCCTTTTTATTGTTAATGAACGCGATGAAATTTTATATCCATATGATTTAACAGAACAGGAGCTCAAGCCCAATCCCATAACCGTAATTGATGAGGCTGCCATTTTGCGTCAAGGCAATATGATTGTAGGCATCACAAAACAAAGGGAGTTAGTGTCTTATTCCATCATGCAGCAAACGGGATGGCGTATCATTTTAATCGAAACAATTTACAGCAAATTTGCTTTTCTTATTGCTTTTACATCCGCATATATTCTTACTGCGGCAGGAATTATCTTTTTCGTTATAATCATTTGCCGCCGGGTATCCGATAAGGTGCTGCGGCCTTTGTATGAACTCAAAGACAGAATACGCCATATGAACCTGCACAGTATGTTGGAAGGCGGCGGGGTTTTGCCGCCGATTGCTACCGAAACAATAGAAATCAAGGATTTTATGGATGAATTTGATGAAATGTATCAAAAACTGGAAAAATCCACGAAAGATTTATCTTTGGCCAAGGACGAAGAAAACCACGCGAAAATGACCGCTATGCAGTCTATGCTGAATCCGCATTTTATATATAATAATTTGGCGAACATCAGCGTTATGGCAGAGGAGGGGATGTGCAATGAGGTTGTGTCCTTAAGCGAAAATTTATGTGATTACCTTAGGTACATTTCAACCGACAGCATGATTACCGTTACGCTGAATATGGAATTGGATTATACGAGAAAATACTTGGAATGCATGAAGGTGCGATATGGTGACCGCCTACAATACATGTTCGACATTTTTGATAGAATGCACAATTTGAAGATTCCGAAGCTCATCTTGCAGCCAATCATAGAAAACTCATTTAAATACGCATTTCACAATGAGCCGCCTTGGATAATAAATGTTTCCGGCTGTCAGGATGATTCAGGGTGGCGCATTTCCATTTGCGATAACGGCATCGGTATGCCTGCACATGAAATAGACGAAATTCGGAGACTGCTGGATGAAGCCGGGAAAAGCAAAAATATCCGCAGCCTCAAAATTGGGGGGATGGGCCTCATGAATGTATATTTACGGCTTTCCCTGCTTTATGGAGATAATGCAGGAATCCACATTGAGAACAGAAATAGCGGCGGCGTCTGCGTCATGCTCTTTGGCCCAAACAGTATCTGTCTTTAAATTGCCGGTTTCCATGGGAGTGAGGGAATAATGAGAAAATATACGTGCATTGTTGTGGAAGATGAAGATCCCATCCGAAAGAACATTACGAAGAAAATTTTACACAGCAGCCTGCCTTTGCATGTAAGCGGCGAGGCATATGACGGAAGAGAGGCTATGCGCTTGATAGAAGAAGATCCGCCGGATATTGTAGTTACAGATATTCAAATGCCGGTTATGGACGGCCTTGAGCTATGCGACGAGCTTTATTTTGCATATCCGCGAATCTTCAAAATAATTATTACAGGCCACAATGATTTTGATTATGCGCAAAGGGCTATTCGATACGGCGTTGAGGATTTTATTCTCAAGCCTGTTTCTGATTCCGAGCTGTTCTCCGCCTTGCATCGTGTGACCGTTAAGTTAGACGCCCGGTATACGGAGATTGCCGCGCTTCGCTTGCCGGTTAATACAGAGCCAAAAGAGGCCGAGCGAATAATCGTTGCCGTGGAAACGTTTATACGGGAAAATTACCGCAGCCAGATTTCGTTGGGCGACTTGGCGGAAAAGGTGGGTTACACCGCAGACTATTTAAGCAAGCTATTTAAAAAAATGCGAAACGAGTCTCCGAGCCGGCTCTTGTTAAAGCTGCGTATGAATGAAGCAAAGTACCTGCTTGCCAATCATCCTGAATATGAAGTAAAAGAAATCAGCGAAATTGTCGGTTATAGCGAGCCGTCTTATTTTAGCCGCGTTTTTAAAAGCTATACCGGAATTTATCCAAGCGAATACCGGATGCAAAAATGATTACCAATGTATTGTTTGTCTTCACTACATAATTTGTAAGCCTGTATGCAAAAAAATACATGCCAATATCCCGAATTTGTGAATTTTCTTTTTAGTTAATCTTGTGTAAGATGGTTTTACGGTTGAAAATCCGTGATAATTTTTCCAATTATATAGGAGGTTACTATGAAAAGATTCATTGCATTAATGACTGTTTTAGCAGTAATATGCGCCATGTTTGCCGCCTGTGGCTCAAGCGGTTCGCCAAGCGATGCTCCGGCTGGAGATTCACAGGCAGGGCAAACACCGGCTTCTCAGGATGAAAGCGCTCCCGCCAACAGACCAATTACCGTAACGTTTGGTTCTCATCAATCGGGATTGCCGGTATCCGGAATTGAGCAGGAGCTCGCAAAGGAATTTGAGGAACTTACCGGAATGAGCATTGATTTTCAGGTCACTCCGGACGCCCAATGGAGAGACTTGTTGAATGTAAAACTGAATGCCGGCGAAGCTTATGACATTATGAACGTAGACGCCGACCCTTTAAGTATTATTAGCCGAATCAATCCGGAGCAGAACTGCGTTGATCTTTCCGGCGAAGGGTGGCTATCCCGAATCGACCCTGTTGTGCTTCCCGGCGTCACGGTTAATGACAAAGTTTATGGAATCCAATTTGCGGGAACACGCAAATCAATGATTGTGTACAATAAACAGATTTTTTCAGATTTAGGGTTGGCTCCGCCAACAACATATGACGAATGGAAACAAGTCTGCCAAGCAATACTGGATTCAGGAATAACCCCTATCTATGAAGCGACCCAGAATGGCTGGCATCAGGTGTTGCCGCTGTTTGAAACAGGTTCGCACTATGTAACGCTATATGATGATTTGTATGGCAGGCTCAACCGCAACGAAATGAATGTACTTGAGGTTAAAGAAATTGGCATAATTCTTGGTCAGATGAAAGAATTCGCGGAACTTGGCTTTTTTGGCGATTATTTTATGAGCCAGTCGGTGGAGGGCGCGCAAGAAGCTCTTGCCACCAATCAGGCGGCAATGTTCAACATAGATACCGGCTGGGTTAACGAATTGGAAACAGAATTCCCGCATACATTCGATAATTTCGGCATTTTCGCGGCGCCTTGGGCTGATAACCAGACGATAAGCGTAAATACCACATGCAATGCGTTCTTTATCAGTAAAGACAGCAACTATGTAAATGAGATTAAGGAGTATTTTAATTTTCTGGCGTCCCCTGAGAATCTGAAAAAACGCCTTGAGGGAGACCCCAGTCAAGAATCTCTATGCTGGCCTGAGGTTGAATCCAGAGCCAAGCCGGAATTTCAGGCTTATTTCAATTCGCTTCCCCACGGCATGGTGATGCAGGTCGGAACTTCCTACATAGACCCGCAATGGATGGATGTTGGAAAGGATATTGACGCCATGTACGCCGGAATGATGACTCCTGATGAGGTGTTTCAAAATATAGCCAATCGCCGCGATGAAATGGCAAGGCTGCAGAGAGACCCCGCCTGGCAATAAATCAGTACAATAATAACAGACGGGCTTACATCTATCCGGGAGCATGGCGGCTGGGTGTAAGCCTTTCCCATATCCTGTATTATGGAGGAATATATGAATAAGAATAAAACATATCCGTCATATCTTGCATTTGGCACCGTTGCAATCTATTTTGTCTTTCTTTTTTTGCCTGGGGTCCTTGGGATTTTTTATTCTTTCACCGACTGGAACAGCTTCCATCCGGAGGTTAATTTTGTTGGGCTAAGCAATTATCAAAGAATCATTGCCCCAAATCAGAAATATATGGATTATATTAGTAATACCGTGATTTTTACAATAGCCACTACATTAGCGAAATCAGCATTAGGAATTTTACTAGCGCTGTTGCTTACCCATAAGCTTGTATTAGGGAAAGCCCTGCATAGGATGGCTATCTTCACGCCTTTAGTCATGTCATACCTTGTTGTCGGACTTGTATTTAAAAGCTTGCTGCATCCGGCTACCGGGTTTGTCAATATCGCGCTTAGAAGCGTCAGGCTTGATTTTCTGGCAAATAATTGGCTGTCTGACGCAAGCTTAGCGCTTGGAACTGTGATTAGCGTGGATACTTGGAAAGGCGTCGGATACATCATGGTTGTAACGATCGCCGGGCTAAAGTCGATTTCAGCAACTTATTACGAGGCGGCCGAAATTGACGGCGCAAATTACTGGCAGCGGTTTTTGCATATAACGCTGCCATTGATTTGGCCTGTTCTTTTAACGATAACGATTCTCAACCTGACCTATGGATTACGCGTATTTGACATTATTTACGCCCTTACCAACGGCGGCCCCGGACACGCTACAGATGTGATTAATACAGCCGTTTTCAGCGCGTTTTCAAAAGGCGATTATGCGATGGGAACTACTCTGTCTACGGTTCTTTTTGTCTTTGTTATGGCAATTTCATATTTTTTGGTAAAAATGATGGAAAACAAGGGGGAAGAGTTGTAAATGAAACGTAAAATGCTATTGCCCGGTTTGACCGTTAACCTGACTGCCTTACTTTGCAGTATGGTTTTTATTATACCTCTGACAGTTGTTTTTTTAAACGCCTTTAAAACGAGGGCAGAGTCTAATACAATGACATTGCGCTTACCCACGGTATGGATGATAGAAAATTTTTTTGTGGTAATTGAACGCGGCAAATTAGCCACATCATTTCTAAACAGCCTATTATACGCGGGCAGCGGCGCTATCCTCATTGCGCTTGTTGTCTCATTGGCGGCATTTGTGTTGTCCCGAAATCACTCAAGGCTCAATCGGTTCCTATATTATTTCGTTATCCTCGGCATTGCCATGCCCATGAGTTATATTTCATTGATGAAGATTATGCAGATTACTCAACTGCTTAATACCAGAGTCGGGCTGATTTTAATATACGCAGCCGTAAATATTCCTATTTCCCTGTTTATTATGTATGGGTTTGTGAGAAACATTTCTGTTGAGATTGATGAAGCCGCCATTATCGACGGTTGTAATGCGTTCGCGCTATATGCCAAAGTCATCCTGCCGTTATTATCGCCGGTTATTGTTACTATATGTATACTTAATTTCATGGCAATCTGGAATGATTTTACTATGCCGCTTTATTATTTGAATCACTCCAGCAGATGGCCCATGACTCTTGCTGTCTATAATTTTTTCGGGATGTTTGAAAATCAGTGGAACTACGTAAGCGCGAATATCATCCTTACGATTGCGCCTGTTCTGCTTGTATTTATTCTCGGGCAAAAATATATTGTCGATGGGATTTCGGCGGGAGCCGTAAAAGGATAAGGTGGCGGTGGAAAATTATGAAAGCGAATCAAGCAATAATTGAAAAAGCGAAAGAGGCGTCGCTGGCCCTGCAACGATATACGTGGGAACAGGGAACCGTTTGATCGTCCCTATATCGCGCCGGAAGGACAGGCGTTTTTTCTGTTGATGGAAGCCGCCGCCATAGATTATTACGGCAAATAGCCGGTCATCGTGACGCCGATTCTATGCGCTTTGCACACTCGCAAAGAAGCATTACGCAACTTGGTATTACTATCAAATCCGTGAAAGGGAGAATCAAAATGAAATTCACAGAAGGGTACTGGCTTCGAAGCGAACGTGCAAACGCTTCTTACGCTATGCACGCATATCAAATTTATGCGCTGCCCGACAGGCTTCGCGTCGTTTCAACCGAAAAAATAATTCGCAGCCGTTCGGACACATTGAATGTTGCGACGATTACAACGGATTTTTATTCGGTAAACGAGAACACGGTTGGCGTGAGAAGCTGGCATCATGAAGCGTATCGTTCCGGCGAACCCCGTACACCCATGCACAGCTACCCTTGCGCGGTAAATATTAAGGAAGATGAAAACGAAGCTGTCATGACGGCAGGGAATCTAATCGTCCGCGTGGACAAAAAGGAATGGGGCTTCCGCTTTGAAGCTGAGGGAAAAATTCTTACCAGCTGCGGTTTTCGCAATCTTGGATACATACGGTACGACCGGCCGCCATCCACCATGTTCCCGGAGGAAAATTACCTGCGCGAAAACGGAAAACCTTACATGGTCACTGAACTGAGCCTTCGTCCCGATGAATGCGTTTACGGCTTTGGCGAAAGGTTTACCGCTTTCGTAAAAAACGGCCAGCAAATAGATATTTGGAACGAAGACGGCGGCACATCGTCTCAAGTCGCGTACAAGAATATTCCTTTTTATTTGACAAACCACAATTATGGCGTTTTTGTCGAACACACCGCGCCCGTATCATTTGAGGTAGCAAGCGAAAAAGTCGAATACGTGGGGTTTTCCGTTCCCGGGGAGGAAATCCGCTACAATGTTATTTGCGGCAATAATCCCGCCGAGGTGCTTAAAACTTACGCCAATATTACCGGCAAACCCGCCCTGCCTCCAGCGTGGAGCTTCGGCTTATGGCTTTCCACTTCTTTTACTACAGATTATGACGAAAAAACGGTAGCTTCCTTTATCGATGGCATGGCGGAAAGGGAAATTCCTTTAAGCGTGTTCCACTACGATTGCTTCTGGATGAAGCCGTTGCATTGGTGCGATTTTGAATGGGATTCCTCAATCTTTCCCGATATTGAAAACATGCTAAAGCGAATCCGTGAGCGTGGTCTGCGTATCAGCGTTTGGATTAATCCGTATGTCGCGCAGGGAAGCGAATTCTTTGCCGAAGGCGCGGAAAAAAGCTACTTCCTCACGAGAGCCGATGGCAAGGGTGTACGCCAGCTTGACCACTGGCAGCCCGGCATGGCGATTGTAGATTTTACTAACCCCGCAGCTTACGAATGGTATGCCGGTCAGATAAAAAAACTCATTCATATAGGAATCGACAGCTTTAAGACAGACTTCGGTGAGCGCATACCTGTGGACGTTGAATATTACAATGGCGCCGATCCTTTAAGTATGCACAACTATTACCCTTATCTTTACAACAAGTGTGTGTTTGAAGCCATTGAGGAAGAGCGGGGTAAAGGCAGCGCGGTAGTATTCGCGCGAAGCGCCGCTGCCGGCTGCCAACAATTCCCTCTGCATTGGGGCGGCGACAACAGTGCGAATTATCCGAGTATGGCTGAAACTTTGCGGGGTGGTTTAAGCTTTGCGATGAGCGGATTTTCCTTTTGGAGCCACGATATAGGCGGCTTTGAACAGACTTCCAGCCCAGACTTATTTAAAAGATGGCTGGCCTTTGGACTTTTAAGCACGCACAGCAGGCTGCACGGAAGCGAAAGCTACCGGGTACCGTGGGCCTTTGACGACGAATCCTGCGATGTCGCCAAAACCTTCGCCAAGCTTAAAAACCGGCTGATGCCTTATTTGTATGCTATGGCTGTTAAGGCCAGCCATACGGGATTACCGGTTTTGCGGCCTATGGTTCTGGAATTTTGCGGGGACCCCGCCGTTGATTATCTTGACCGCCAGTATATGCTGGGCGACAGCATTCTGGTCGCTCCGATTCTAAACGAGGAGGGCCGCTGCGATTATTATCTTCCCCACGGCACATGGACGCATTTGTTGAGCGGCGAAGTACGTGAGGGCGGCAGGTGGCACAAAGATATTTACGATTATTACTCCTTGCCTTTATATATAAGGCCAAACACGCTTCTCGCTTTGGGCGCAAATGAGCAAAGACCGGACTACCATTACAGCGACGGTGTCAGCTTACATCTCTTTGCTTTGGATAATGGAAATTGCGCGGTTTGCGATATCCCGAACGTTAAGGGAGAGAGCGAGGCAGTCGTTACCGCCGTGCGAGAGGGCGCGCGCATAACTTTTGATTTAACCGCCGCGCTTGCGAAAAGCCGCATTATTCCGCACGGCTTAATTATAAAGCAAGTAGAATACGGCACAATGCAAATTGACAATGGTATTGCATGTGTAATACCCGAAAAGGATACGCTCCGTGTAATCATAACTGTTGAGGAATGATGGCGGCAGCAGCCCGCAGTATGTAATATAGAGAATGATAATTGACGGGAAAAATGTGAACCGGGGTATTGAAATGAAAGGGTTTTATTTCGGAGTAGACTATTATCCAGAACATTGGCCGAAGGCGCGATGGAAAACAGACGTGAAGTTAATGAAAGACTTAGGCGTCGACGTTGTGCGAATGGCGGAGTTTTCGTGGAGTAAACTGGAGCCGCGTAAAGATGAATACAATTTTGGCTGGCTTGATGAAGCGATAGAGCTTCTGGCTTCCCAAGGGATAAAAACGATTCTTTGTACTCCCTCGGCAGCTCCCCCTGCTTGGATTATACGCGAAACCCCAGATATTCAGCCGACAGATATTGAGGGGCGGCGGCGGTATTTCGGCGGCCGGCATCATAATTGTCAATCTCATCCGGTTTATCGGGAACACATACAACGATATGTCACGGCGTTTGGCGCACATTTCGGTAAAAATCCGAATATAATCGGTTGGCAAATTGACAATGAGCTGGGAAACAGCCATGCGGACTTGTGTACATGTCCTTACTGTGAAAGCCGCTTCCGGCTTTGGCTTCAAGCGAAGTATTGCAATATAGAAACGCTGAATAGAAAATGGGGCAATGCTTTTTGGAGTCAAGAGTATCGTTGCTTTGATGAGATACAAGCACCCAAGATTACTGTTGCAGGCCGAAATCCATCTGCTATACTTGATTGGCGAAGATTCTGTTCTGATTTGATTGTAGATTTTCATCAATTTCAATCTGTAATTCTGCGCAAAAATGCGCCAGAAAAATTCATAACGCATAATATGATGGGTTTTGCAGATAAAGTTAATTATTATGACCTCGGGGCTGATTTGGATTTTGTCTCCAGCGACAGCTATCCCGTAATTTTTATGGGCAAACAAAATTCCCCCAAGTATGCAAGAGTCGCCGCAGAATCAGATTTAATGCGCTGCATAAAAGATAAAAATTTTTGGATGATGGAACAGCAAAGCGGAATCACAGGGTGGGAAATACTCGGACGAGCGCCGAAGCCGGGACAGTTGGGTATATGGGCGGTGCAGGCAATTGCTCACGGCGCGGACACAGTTGTTTTCTTTCGTTGGCGGACATGTGCTATGGGAACAGAGCAGTATTGGCATGGAATTCTTCCGCATAGCGGGATACCGGGCAGAAATTATACGGAGCTTAAGGAAATGATAGCTGAAATGCGGCCTGTTATGGCCGAAGTGCAGGGCACTGTTCCAAAACCTGAAGCAGGGATTGTCTTTTCCTATGACCAAGAGTACGGCATCCAGATACAACCACACCACCCGGACTTGAGCTATACTGAACAAGTGCTTATCTACCATATGGCCTTTTACAAGAAGAACATTCCGGTGGATATTATCAGCGAGCAGACCGATTTCAGCAAATATAAACTGCTGATTGCGCCGATTCAATATATCCTGTCTCCGACCCTCGCCGATAAATATGAAAAATATGTGAAAAGCGGCGGCAATCTTGTTTTGACGATGCGCTCCGGTGTAAAGGACGAAAGCAATCTATGCGTGACAAAACTTCCACTTCCGGGCCTTTTGGGTAAAGTATTGGGATTGGAAATACCCGAATATGATTGTCTGCGTGACACAAGCGTGCAAGTATCTTGGAAGGGCGAAAAGTATACCGCTGAAAAATGGAGCGACATCATTACCCTGACAGGAGCGGAAATGTTGGCTCAGTTTAGTTCTGAGTTTTATTCCGGTTATCCCGCGATTACAAAAAATCAATACGGCAATGGCCGAGCTTTCTATGTGGGAACTGAACCTACGGAAGATTTGATAGATCGGCTGATAAAAGAATTGGCGGATGAATTGACAATTGCGTCGTTGGGCAAGACCCCGGACGGTGTTGAAATTACCGCGCGCGGCGGTTATGTTTTCGTAATAAATCATACGGAGCAAATACAAAAGATAAGCGTTCCCGCCTCTTGGGAACCAATTGTATTTCATAACGCCGATACCATTGCGCCTTACGCATATCATGTTTATAAGGATAAAGCGTATTTTATCTTATAATGAAAACTATATTTTATATTGTAAAAAACGGATATATATTGGCTATTTTGTTGGATTAGAAGACCGCATGCCTTTAAATAATATCTATTTAGAATGCAGGTTCCGATTGCATAGAAAAAACGGTCACCTAGAAATAGGAAATTCAGCAAGTGAAAGTGTATAATTGATAAAAAAAGCGCCGGATGATTGCCATAAGTTCACTATTGATGAAGAAACAGCAACCGTCTACCACATAGTTGCATTTGCTCTATTGTAACCGCTCCTTCAATTTCGCTCATCACTAATTCTACAGGGCGACCATTGTATCCGTATATATATGCGGCACAATCCTCCTGTTAGCGCCACAGCACTAATCGTTTAACAATTTGGAACAAGAGATAAAATAGATAGATAGACCAAAATACCGGCAACATCCCATCAGCGCGCCAAGTTGCTATATCTGATGAAAATATTGCTTGAAAAGACGGATGAAACCAACCCCATGGCCGCAAGCGAGCTTTCAGCGGAACTATCGGCTTATGGCGTAAAGGCCGAGCGCAAAACCATATATATGGATTTAGAACTTCTTTCCCTGTTCGGCCTCGACATTGAGCAGCGGCGGGGCTGATACAGATAACGATGGGGAAATCAGCATAGCGGCGCGCGGCGATATTGCTGATGGACTTTCTGCGCAAGCGGCTCGTGATGCCGACAAGCTGTTTGAGGACGATTGGAATGATTGATGCCGCCGCTCGCGCTAAACGGGTTTTGAAAGATAATCAAATAACAGATATTCCCGCATTGGCATTGAAGGACATATCAAAAAGTGAGGGCATCCGCTTTGCATTGAACGACTATCCTATGGGTTTATGGGATGGCACGTTGCTTTTCAAAGGCGATAAACGCGCCATTCTTATAAACACGCATAAAGGCAATGCAGGCAGGCATAACTTTACATTCGCTCACGAACTAGGGCATTATTTCCTTAATCATCAGCCGAATTTTAACCATGATGGGCAGCCAATAATTCGCTGTACCGCATCAGATATTGATAACAACCAAAAAACGCGAGAGGTTGAAGCGAATCTTTTTGCCGTGGAATTACTAATGCCGGAGGATAGTTTTCGCCTTTATATGGCAGGCGCCCCTATAGATTTTGAACTTATTGGAGGTTTAGCAAACAGGTACATGGTGTCCAAACACGCTTGCAGTAATCACATACTAGGTTTTACACAAGCGCCATGTGTCATTTTCGGACTAATGGTATCAACATTACAGGTTTTGCTTTCTCTCGTGCAGCGAGGGGTTTCCTGCGTGAAATGGAAATACTTCCTCATGGCACAACAGCGTATACGGCTGTGACAGAGAAGCGTTGGGATAAGGATTTTACATCATGCAATACAGACAAATGGCTTTGTCGGACTATCCCCGGTGAAGCCGTTTATGAATGCACTCATTTTCATCGGGAAAGCGGTGCAGCAATGACGATTATTAAATGGTAGCCATTTGAAAAGTTCAACAATAATTCAACTCGACCGCTGAATTTTAATCGAAATCGCCATCGATTAGTAGAATATCATTCGCAACAATCCGATTATAGTGAGACATATTAGAGTTCGGCGCAAACCGTCAAAAGATAACTTGACAGTAAACGTGGAGGTGAAAATGGTAGACATCCCTGCCAAATTGCTCAGACAGCGCCTTATTCCGCTCATCCGCGTGCATGACCGCCGAGAGAATATACTTGCTGCTGACTTGTTTTTCGGCAAAACGGAATGCCTCCTCAAAGAATTGTTTTGCATATTCATACCCGCCGTGGTTATCAAAATAAGCTGTGTTGACGTCAAAGACCAGTTCCCCAAACACCTTGGCATCGGCTTTTAACCCGCGTGTACTGACCGTTCCCCCCGCAATCATGCGATCAAGCGCCTGTGTATATGTGCTTTCACATCTGCGAAAATGTACGTTCATATGGGAACGCGAAAGTTCAATGTCGGGATTACTGTAGCTTTCGTTTTTGCGTTCGTTATGCCGCTCCCGGATTCCAATCCCGCACTTTTGATAGGACTGGTTGCGCACAACCGTCCTATCGGTTTTTGACATAAGCTCACCTCCATCATAGCAATTGATATTGCTTAATATTATTATAGCAAATACTATTGATAAGTCAAAATAATATTGCTATAATAATAAATGTGCAAAACTATATAACAATGAGGTGAAAAATATGCCGCGAAGCAAAACAAAGACACTGCCCGGATATGAAACGCCGTTTGCCACAAGGTTGCGCGGGCTGATTGACGAGGCCGGGATACCGCAATCGGCGCTTGCCGGGCATATCGGCGTGACAAGGCAGGCAATCAGCGCGTATTCGCTTGGCGTTTCGGTGCCGGATATTGAAAAGTTTGAGGGCATCGCCGACTTTTTCGGGGTATCTACAGAATACCTGTTGGGGCGGACGGATATCAAAAAAGCGGACGCCTCGAAGCAGGCGGCCGCAGAGTATTTGGGATTGTCTGAAAAAGCGATTGATACAATTCGAGACTTGCAAGGCGTTCATTTTGAACAGAACTCGGAAAGTGATTACAAGATAACAGCCAAGCCAACAGAACCGCTGCCCGATATGTTCAGCGATTGGCTTGAAACTGTGGATTTATCCCTGCTGATGAGCGATGTGTGGCGGATGGTTTGCGCAACTGTTTCCGCGCAGGACAGTGGTGTAAACAACGAAAAATACAAGCTCGATCAGGCGCAAAAAGACGCGATATGGGATTTGAAGGAGCGCGGATATGTAACCCTTTCCATGACGCAGCAGGTTTCGTTTTTCAGTGGAGTTGCTGCCGAAACTTTCAGGCGTTCGCTTGATGGTATGATTGATGAAGCCATTGCTTATGTGAATGGGCAAAATAAAGCAAAAAGCCCGACTGATGCAGGGGCGCGTTAATATACTTTTTCAAAGTATATTACCCACTATGACAGTTTGGCTGCGCTGAAACTGCCGTGGGCTCTCCGAGGGGGATGCCAAGGGCGGGGGGAATGACATTTTTACAACAAACTCATTAATCACGACCAAATAGATAATTAAGAGATGTATCAAGCACTTTAGAAATAGCATCAACTTCAATATCCGAAACCGTACGCTCCCCGTTTTCAATGCGCGAAACAGAGCCGCGGCAAACGTAAACCGCTTCGGTTTCAAGTTTTTCGGACAAGCCCTTTTGGCTAAGTCCCGCTTTTTGGCGAGCCTCTTTTATTCGTTTGCCAGTAATATTACATTGGATTCCATCAATAATTCTTGCCATTTATACACACCTCATGTCTTGACATAGGACAAATATAGTGTATACTAAAAAACAAGGAATCATGTCTTGTTACAGGACAAAACTATATGCGAGGTGGAAATTATGCCCGACTACAAAAAGCTCTACCACAAAGCCTATAACGCCATGACCGATGCGGAGCGATTGGTTGACAAAGCGGCGGCCATACTTCGTACAACCCAACAGCAATGCGAGAAAATCTATGTTGATGCGGACGATACGCCCATTTCCTTGATTGACGGCGGAAAGGAGCCGAAACACGATGAAAAGTGAACATAACTTGACCTACACAAAGCATGACGACTACCTCTTGCCTGATTTGTGCCTGCCCGAACAAAATCCCGATCCAATCGGTAAATACGGCCTACTCCGCAAAACCTACTTAAAAACCCACAGAAAAATCACCTACACAAATCTGCTGACAGCCGGAGCCCTGCACGATCATCTTTCCGAAATAGACGCACAGGCAAACGAGGAGCTTGAATTGCTTATGACTCAGATGGCGGCGGCGCAGGGCATTACGGAGCAAATTAAGGCTGATAATCAACTGCTTTGGGTTGGTGCGATGAACAACATCAAATCCTGCGCCGAGGAAATCATACTTACAGAGATAATTTACACATAATACCGAATGACACAGTGAAAGTTTGATTCGCTGTGTCATTTTCAATTATTATAATTATGAGTTGACAATATTAAAAATTCGAGTTATAATAATCATATATTTGAACTGGGAGGAATTGCATATGGATACTGTAGGAGGTAGACTAAAGGTGCTTAGGGCAACGACAGGACTGTCACAACAGGCGCTTGCCGATATAGCAGGGACAAAGCAATCAACCATTAACCGTTACGAGAATGATGCCTCGGAGTTGCCGTACCGCATATTGTTGTGGTATGCGGATTACTTTGACGTATCGCTCGATTATATCTTCTGCCGGACGGATAAGCCGCAGGGCAAGCTGTACGAGTTCCGCCCGAGGATGTCAAAAGAAACCGAGCAAATGAAGGCATTCATCGAAATGTGCTTTGACCCGAAATCCCCGATGAATGAAAAATTGAAGCAGACGCTTCTAAATATGCTTGCACAGGACGATGACATTAAATGAAAATCGTCATCTATGCCCGGTTTTCCTCTCACGCGCAAAACAAGCAGTCGATTGAGGGACAACTCAAGACTTGTTATGAATACGCCGAGCGCAACGGTTACATCGTTATTGGAGAATATATCGACCGCGCCATATCGGGCACCGCAGCCGATAATCGCCCGGAATTTCAGCGCATGATTGCCGATAGTGTAAAGCGCCAGTTTCAAGCGGTGCTTGTTTATCAACTCGACCGATTTGCCAGAAACCGTTACGACAGCGCGACATACAAGGCCAAACTCAAAAAAACGGCGTCAAAGTCCTGTCGGCGCGTGAGAATATAACAGACGACGCCAGCGGAGTGTTGATGGAGGCTGTTCTTGAGGGAATGGCGGAATATTATAGCGTTGAATTGTCGCAAAAGATACGCCGGGGTATGGCAATCAATGCTGAAAAGTGTCTTGCGACAGGTGGAAATGTGGCCCTTGGCTACATGATTGACGAAAGCAAACGCTTTGTTATTAACGAAGAAGAATCGCCTATCGTCAAGCGGATATTTGAAATGTACTTGGCGGGTTCAACGATGGCACAGATTATCCGATACCTCAATGAAAATCAGATTAAGACAAGCAGGGGAAATGAATATAACAAAAACTCTATTCGAGGAATCCTTACAAACAAGCGTTATTGCGGCATTTACACATTTAACGGCACAGAAATTGCCGATGGAATGCCACGCATCATAGATGACACCATTTTTGCCCAAGCGCAAATTCTTATGGAGAAAAATAAAAAAGCCCCTGCGCGTACAAAGGCTGTGGAAGAATCGTATTTGCTGACAACCAAGCTGTTTTGCGGTCACTGCGAGGCTGCTGTAACCGGTGTGAGCGGTACGTCTCGCAACGGTTCACTTCATCAGTATTATCAATGCGTCACCAATCGCCGCCGCGGTGACTGTAAAAAGAAAAATGTGCAAAAGACATACATCGAAGACTTAGTTGTAAACAAGGTTAAGAACCTGCTGACCGATGAAAATATTGATAGAATCGCCGCAAAGGTGTCTGATTTATGCCAAAAAGAACGCAATACCGATACCATCAAGTGCATAAATAGGCAGATCAAGGAAAACGAAACGGCGACAAATAACCTCATAAAGGCCATTGAAAGCAGGAAAATTGTGGACGTTATCGCGGCGCAGATTGAGAAACGGCAAGCGGAGCGGGCAGACCTCGAAGCACAGCTTGCGAAAGAAAAGATACTCCGACCTGACCTTGCGTTTGAACAGGTGCGGTTTTTCTTTGAAAAGTTCCGGCATGGCGATGTGAACGACTTGGCTTACCGCAGAGCGCTTGTAGACACGTTTATCAGCAAGATTTATTTGTTTGACGATAAGCTTGTGATTATCTGCAACGCCGGGGAACACACCAAAATAGAATGTCCCATAGGCGAACTAAGTGGTTCGCCTATGGGACAAATGGTCGAGGTGACAGGATTTGAACCTGCGGCTTCTACGTCCCGAACGTAGCGCTCTACCAAGCTGAGCCACACCTCGAAAGCATAAAAAGGATACCATAAATAAAGCTCGTTGTCAATATCGTCGCAGCACGCCCAAAATAAAACTGCCATAAATTTCCCATTTCATGGCAGTTCTTCACGTCGCTTCGCGATGGTGTGAACTTATATAGTCAATGGACTATATCACGCCGACGGTTTGTTGCGCAGCTTCTTTTTCTCCGGGGATGTCGTGAGCTTTAGTTTTTTCGGCTTCCTTAAGGGGTCGTGCTTGATAACCGGCTCGTCCTTGTGCAAAACCGCGTCGCTTGTGATTTCGATAGACTCGATTGTGTAGTCGGACGGCGATTTATACATCACATCTTCCAGCACGTCCTCCATAATCGCGCGAAGCCCTCTTGCGCCGGTTTTGCGCTCAATTGCTATGCCGGCGATTTCCTCAAGCGCCTCGTCCTCAAAATCAAGCCGGATGCCGTCCATTTCAAGCAGCCTCTGGTACTGCTTGACGATAGAGTTTTTCGGCTGCGTCAGAATCTTTACAAGGGAATCCTTATTCAGCGCCTCAAGCGTCGTGATAACCGGCAGCCTGCCGACAAGCTCGGGAATAAGCCCGAATTTTATAAGGTCGTGCGGCTCTACATGCCGCATGAGGGCGTCGGTTTCCTTATCCTTCTTGTCGGTGATTTTTGCGCTGAAACCAAGCGTCGTTGTGTTGATGCGCTTGTCAATCACGCGTTCAATCCCGTCGAATGCACCGCCGCAGATAAACAGGATATTCGTCGTGTCAACCTTGATGAATTCCTGATTCGGATGCTTTCTGCCGCCGTTTGGCGGGACGTTGCTGATCGTTCCCTCAAGTATTTTTAAAAGCGCCTGCTGAACCCCTTCGCCGCTCACGTCACGCGTGATGGAGGGGTTTTCGGATTTCCGTGCGATTTTATCAAGCTCATCGACATATATGATGCCGCGTTCGGCGCGCTCAACGTCGAAGTCGGCGGCCTGTATCAGCCGCAGCAGGATGTTTTCAACATCCTCGCCGACGTACCCCGCCTCAGTGAGCGTCGTTGCGTCGGCAATCGCAAAAGGCACGTTTAAAATCCTCGCAAGGGTTTGGGCGAGCAGCGTTTTGCCGACTCCCGTTGGCCCAAGCAACAGGATATTGCTCTTTTGCAGCTCGACGTCCGCGTCGTCGTTTGAAAAGATTCTCTTGTAGTGGTTGTAAACCGCGATGGAAAGCGATTTCTTAGCTTTGTCCTGTCCGATGACATACTGGTCGAGCATCTTTTTGATTTCCTGCGGTTCCGGCGGCGTGAACCCCGACGGCTGGTGCTGGGATTGCTTCTGCTCCCGTCCGCGGCCTATTTTTTCGGGCGCCGCATACGGGTCTTCGCCGTCAAGCACGCTTTGGCAAAGCTCGATGCATTCGTCGCAAATGCATACGCCGGGACCTGCGATCATCCTGCCGACCTCGTCCTGCATTTTACCGCAAAAAGAACACCTGAGTATTCTGTTATCAATAGATTTCGACATAACGGTTCCCTTTCTTAGGAAAAATTGATCGTTTGCATATTATTTGCGTTTTGAGATGACTTCGTCGATGATGCCGTATTCTTTCGCTTCCTCGGCCGTCATGAAGTTGTCGCGTTCCATATCCCTTGCGATGACTTCGACCGGCTGGCCTGTATGCTGAGACATGAGCTCGTTGACCCGCTCTTTTGTGCGCAAAAAATGATTGACATGGATTTCCATATCGGTGACCTGCCCACGCGTTCCCGCAGAGGGCTGGTGAATCATGATATCGGCGTGGGGCGTGGCGAACCGTTTGCCCTTAGCGCCCGCCGCAAGCAGGATCGCGCCCATGGACGCCGCCATGCCGATACAGGTGGTGGAAACGTCGCATTTTAAGAAATTCATGGTGTCGTATATCGCCATGCCCGCGGTCATAGAGCCGCCCGGGCTGTTGATATAAAGATCGATGTCCTTGTCGGGATCGGTGCCCTCAAGGTACAAAAGCTGTGCAACCACGAGGCTTGCGGTGGTGTCGTTGACTTCGTCGCAAAGCATGACGATACGGTCGTTTAAAAGCCGCGAAAAAATGTCGTAACTTCTCTCGCCCCGGTTTGTCTGCTCAACAACCATTGGTACCAATGCCATATCAGCGGTCATTCCTTTCCATTCGGGTATGTAGCGCGCCGTCATTGTTCGGGGGATTCTTCCTTTTTAGCGGCGGGCTTTTTTGAAGCGGCAGTCTTCTTGGCGGCCGGCTTCTTAGCGGCTACCGGTTTTTCCGCGTCTTTCTCTTCCGTTTTATTTTCGGCGGCCTTTGGTTTCTTTGCAGCAGATTTTTTTGCAGCGGCCGCGGGTTTCTTCGTGGGTTCGTCTTCCGGCTGCGCTGTTTTCTCCGTAACGACCGCATTGTCGCGCACAAAATCTATCGCCTTTGTCGCCTTGATGTCCGCGGCAAGCTCTTTTGCGGGAACAAACTCTTTTACCTTTTCAACTTCAACCTTGTGCGATTCGGCAATCTTTAAAAGCTCCGCGTTTATGTCTTCCTCAGTGGCTTCAAGCTTTTCAAGCTCCGCTATTTTTTCAAGGGCAAGCCTTGTCTTTACCTGGCGCTCCGCCTGCTCCCCAAAGGACTTTCGAAACGCGTCAAGGTTCATTCCGGTATATTGCAGGTACATATCAAGGTTCATGCCCTGCGCCGAAATCCTGTACTCAAAATCGCGGACCATCTCGTCCGTCCTGTTTTCCATCATGACCTCGGGGATATCAGCCGTAAGCCCTTTGATTACTTCATCCATCAGGCTGTTTTCAAGCTCCTCGCAGGACCTTTGCTCCGCCGCTTCCTCACGGCGCTTTTTTATGTCCCCTCGAAGCTCCTCCAGCGTATCGAACTCGCTTACGTCCTTTGCGAACTCATCGTCAAGCTCGGGAAGCTCTCGGCCTTTGATTTCATGCAGCACTACCTTGAACATGGCGGGCTTGCCTTTTAATTCTTCGGCGTGGTATTGCTCGGGGAACGTGACGTTGACTTCAAACGCATCGCCGATGCTATGCCCCTCGATCTGCTGCTCGAACGTGTCAATAAATGACTGGGAGCCCAGCGTAATCTTGTGTCCCTCGGCCTTGCCGCCCTCGAAAGCCTCGCCGCCGACAAAGCCCTCGAAATCAATCATAACTTCGTCGCCGTCTTTGGCGGGACGGTCGGTGACGGTGATAATCCTTGCGTTTCTCTCGCGCATGCGCTCGACCTCGGCGTCAATATCGGAATCCAAAACGGGATGGATGATTTTCTCGGCCTTTATGCCCGTGTAACCGGAAAGCTCGACCTCGGGCTTTACGGTAACGGTTGCTTTAAACACAAGCCCCTCTTCCTTGTCAACGGTCAGGATTTCAACGTCTGCGCGGTCTACCGGCTCGACGCCGGCTTCATCCACGGCCTCGCCGTATGCTTTCGGGTAAAGGTCGTTCACGGCGTCCTCCATGAATACGCCCTCGCCGTACATGCGCTCTATTACCTGGCGCGGGGCCTTTCCCTTTCGGAAGCCCGGCACCGTGATGGATTTTGCTTTGCGTCGGAATACCTTTGCTGTCGCTTCACGCAGCTCCTCCGGCGAAACCGCGATTTCAAGTTCTACTGTGTTACCTGTTTTTTGTGTGGATCTAAGGCTCATTTATCTTCCTTCTTTCTGGGGAAATAAAAATAATTTTCAATTTTAAATTATACCATAACTTAGTTAAAAAAGCCACTATGTTATTTTAAATGGCGAAAATTTCAAATAATCCGCGGAAATAAGCGAAAATTCGATATTTTTGTATGGCCCTTTGACGGCGCGTTTATGGTCGGCACCATGAAGATGCCCGTAAAAGCACCGTTTTATTCCATATTTTCGCATCAAATCAAGGTATGCCGGAATCTCATGACCCATAAAAACCGGCGGATAATGCAAAAACAACAATTTTTCACCGTCAAGTTTTTCCGAAGCCACGATACTTGCTTCTATCCTGAACCTCTCGCGGTTGATAATTTTCTCGTCGCGAGGCTGCCCGTTTTCAAAAATCCAGCCCCTTGACCCGCAAACGGCAAAGCCGTCAAAGGCATAGGCGTTGTTGTGCAGTACGCTGAGGGTGGAAAGCCCGTGTTCCAGAAAAAAGGACTGCATTTTCCCGGCCGACGTCCACCAGTAATCGTGATTGCCCTTTATCAGGATTTTTGTTCCGGGAAGCGAGTGGAGAAGCTGAAAATCAGGCAGCGATTCCTGAAGCGTCATGCCCCACGAGATGTCGCCCGCTATAACCACGGCGTCACAGCTTTTGACGCTGTCGTTCCAGTTTGCGATAAGCTTCTCGGTATGGTTTTCCCATCCCATAAAAATATCCATCGGCTTTTTGCCTAAGCTTGAAAGATGCAGGTCCCCAATCACGTAAAGCGCCATCGTATTAAAGCCCCAGTGTTTTTATGACGTAATCTTCCATCCCGGATTTTTCGCAGTATTCCGTGAAGCGCACAGGCTTATCTTTCATTGCCAGTATCCGCGGGGGGATTTCAGCTCCCGTGATCCCGGAAAGCTTTTTCGCCTGCTCAAATTCGTCCAAGCCGGAGCTTTCGCCCGTTATAGCGGACAAGATACTGCCGGTGAATTTAAACGGGCTTGCCGTCGCCGCTATGATTATTTTCGCCGCATCCCCGGTCTTTTCGATATAATCGTTTGCGACTTTAAGACCGACCGCCGTGTGCGTGTCTAAGAGGTATGCATACGCCTTAAACGTATCCCTGATGGTTTTCGCGGTATCCGCTTCGTCGCTAAAGCCGCCGTAAAGCTCATCCTTCAGCTTCCGGGCGACGTTAGCGCTTACGCTGTATACGCCGTCCGCCGATAATTTTTTCATCAGCAGCTTTACAGCGTCGTCGTCTTTCTCATAAAGCTCGAACAAAAGCCGCTCCAGATTGCTTGAGATGAGGATATCCATCGACGGCGAGCTTGTCAGGATAAATTCGCGGCGCCTATCGTAAACGCCCGTGTTTATGAAATCCGTCAGCACATTGTTTGCGTTCGACGCGCAGATGAGCTTTTTAAACGGCACGCCCATATGCTTTGCGTAGTAAGCCGCAAGGATATTGCCGAAGTTGCCGGTTGGAACGCACACGTTGACACGCTCCCCAAGCGCGATCTCGCCGTTTTTCACCATATCGCAGTAAGCGCTCGCATAATAGCATATCTGCGGCACGAGCCTGCCCCAGTTGATGGAGTTGGCGCTCGAGAACATCATGTTTTTTTCGGTGAGCCTTTGCTTTAGCTTCTCGTCGGTAAAAATGGCCTTGACGCCGTTTTGCGTGTCGTCAAAGTTGCCGGATACCGCGCATACGCCGATGTTTGCGCCCTCCTGCGTCGCCATTTGCAGCTGCTGGATTCCGCTTACGCCATCCTTCGGATAAAACACTATGATCTCGGTGCCCTCCACGTCCCTGAAGCCCTCGAGGGCCGCTTTGCCTGTATCGCCGGACGTCGCTACGAGTATGGCGATTTTTTTATCCCCCGCCGTTTTCTTTGCCGACAACGTTAATAAATGCGGCAAAAGCTGGAGCGCCATATCCTTAAACGCGCATGTTGGGCCGTGAAACAGCTCAAGCATATACAGTCTTGGCGACAGCTTCACAATCGGCGCCACATTGCCGCTCCCAAACTTTTCACCGCCGTAGGCCATGCTTACGCTTTCATCGATTTCATCTTTAGTGAAATCTGTGAGGAAGCCGCTTAAAATGTCACAGGCCCTTTCGGTATAGCTTTTATCTAAAAGCAGCGACAGCCTTTCATCTGAAATATGCGGCAATGTTTTCGGAACAAACAGCCCGCCGTCCTGCGAAATCCCCTGCGCAATTGCGCCGGCCGCCGTTACCTCGCTGTGTTTTCCCCGCGTGCTTACGTACGTCATAAGAGGCGTCCTCCTTTTAATGGCATCATCTTACGCAATTATTGCAACCCCTGCTTTTCCCGGATTGCGCAATTGATCCAGACTTTATATTGCTTGAGCGGGCTAGTGACCTGCAGGTTGGGATTGAATGATAAACCTGTCCGTTTGTTGTCCAATACACAGTATCCGACCTTGGCGCCGTTGAAGCGTTTGGGGATGATTGCGGCGAGCTTCCAATTGTTATAACCGCATTTCCGGAATCCCATTTATAAGTTTTCCCGCTTGCTTCAGCTATTATTTTTGCCGGCAAATATAACTCCCTTGCGTAAACGATAGGATGAATAGTGGTTTTTAGCCCATCAACCATAACGGTTATATTTGACCGGAACGCAGCCTCTGCTTCGATTGACTTGAGATTGGTTGACCTGTTGACAGTATGGTTGATCACCTTGCCTTCTGAACCAACCAAGGCTTTTAGCGGTAAATATGTAGTGCGATTATATCTAATCGGATAAAGCGTCTCATCTCTGTTGTTGGTAAACTCTTTTGCAACTCCATCTACCGTGATCATTCTATCTTGACATACAGTGACGTCAATCCTTCCGGATTCTGCCGCCGCGATAAATGCAAGAGAAGATACCATGATGAAAGCCATAAACATGCTAATCGTTTTCTTCATCTTCATCGCTCCTTTTAATTGATAAACACAGCCTATTATATTTTCTGCGCAAAATTTTTAAAGCATCTGTTTGCGTTTTCAAATAATATTTTATCAACGGTCCTTCGCGGTATGCCGGATTTCTCCATGCTTTCTGAAAAACTTCCGATTTTGTCTATCCCTTCAAGGTAATCAGGCAGGTCCGTGCCGTCGTAGTCGGAGCCGAGCGCAAGCGTGTCCTCGCCGCCGATCTCAAGAAAATGGTGGATATGCTTTAGCATATCGTTTACCGTGCCGTTTTTGCCGTCTCCCCTGATGAAGCCTTTGCCATAGTTTAATCCTAAAATCCCGCCGCGCCGCACGATTTCCCCGAACATTTCGTCGGTTATATTGCGCTTGTGGGGGCAAATTTTGCGCGAGTTTGAATGCGTGTTGATAAACGGCTTTTCCGCAAATTCGCAGAGCTCAAAGAAGCTTTTGTCGTTTAGATGCGCGGTGTCGGCCACCATGCCGACGCGCTCCATTTCCCTTATGACCTGCCTGCCGAAAACAGTAAAACCCGAGTCGCTTAAAACGCCGCCGCAGATTTCGTTTTTATTGTTCCATGTAAGCGTCATAATCCTTGCGCCCAGACCGTAGTACCGCCCGACGTTTAGAATATCCCCCGCCAACGCGGAGCCGCCCTCTATCGTTAAAACGGCGGCGAAAGGTTTTTTAAGAAGCGCCGACCCGATGCTTCGAAGGTCGGATACCTGCGAGATCCGGTCGCTAAAGCGCATCATTTGATCCTTAAACAAATCAGCCGACTTTAAAAAATATTCGGCGGCTTTTTCGCCTCTTAAGCCGTCCGGCATCCACACGGCCATACACTGGCACAGATGATAGCCCGAAGGCCGCTTCCCAAGTGAAAAATTGAAGTTCTCATCATCAAGCCCGCGCCGTTTTTCAAGGCACTCGGTGAGGGTGTCGCAGTGAAGGTCAATCACGTTACGAATATCAGTCATGCTTTACAAACGCCCCCTCAAGATGAAGATGCCCCGTGATGATACCGTTGGCAGTTATCGCGCTGAAAACATCAAACCTCGGCTGCAAATCGCACCCGTGCGTGTACAGGTAATATTCCGCCGTCCTGATGATTCTTTTGATTTTAACGGGCGTTATTGATTCAATTCCCGTAACCATACTGCCGCGTTTTCGCATTTTTACTTCAACAAACGCAATGATCCCATCTTTTTCCGCAATGACGTCAATCTCGCCGAAACGCGATGAGAAGTTCCGCCCCAGTATGACGTAACCGTCCTTCATAAGCGTATCAACTGCGTAATCCTCGCCGCTTTTTCCTTTTAAACGCGAATTCATCCTGCAGCCCGCCATTTTTTCAAAAAGCTTTCCCTGTGCTCAGGGCATGGGCCATGTGCGTTAAGCGCGTCATAGTGCAGCTTTGTGCCGTATCCCTTGTGCTTGTCAAAGCGGTACGCGGGATATTCCTCGTGCAGTTTTAGCATATACCGGTCGCGGGATACCTTTGCAAGCACCGATGCCGCCGCGATGCACGCGCTTTTAGCGTCGCCCTTAACGATAAGCTCAGCCGGAGCCTTAAACCCGGGATCAAAATTACCGTCGACAAGGATAAGGCCCGGCTTTGATTTTAACATCCCCACGGCCTTTCGCATGGCGAGCATGGCGGCGTTTAAGATGTTGATTTCATCTATTTCCTTTGCCGTCACGGACGCTATGGCGTAGTCCTCCGCATTTTCCGTGATTTCTAAAAACAGCTCCTCGCGTTTTTTTGCGGTCAGCTTTTTCGAGTCGTTAAGCCCTTTTATTTCGCAGTTTTGCGAAAGGATTACAGCAGCGGCGTATACAGGTCCCGCAAGCGGTCCGCGCCCTGCTTCGTCAACTCCGCAAGCCGCAAATCCGTTACATATACCCCTGTCAAAATCAAACAGGCTCATAACGGCTCCTCCAGCGTAATCCGCCCGAGTACACCCGCGCGGAATTCGTCTAAAACAGTGATTGCCGCGCGCTGCGTGTTGATTTCTCCGCCGGGGAGCAGCATCCCGCGTTTTTTACCGATCAGCCTTAGCAAGTCGTGGCCGCCCATGTTTGCGGTTTCTTCATCGCAGAGCTTGTACCGCGCGTTTAAAAGGGGCGCGTAATCTTTTCCGATGCGCGCAAGGAACCTTGCGGCAAGCGCTTCGATGTCCATGATGTCGTCTTTTATGGCTCCTGTAAACGCTAAGTTCTCAGCGACCGTTAAGTCGTCAAACTTAGGCCACAGAACCCCCGGCATATCAAGGAGCTCAAAACCGTCCTTCGTTTTGACCCACTGCATATCGCGAGTAACGCCGGGCCGGTCTTCCACCTTTGCGCGTTTTCCCTTTGCGAGCCGGTTGATGAGCGAAGACTTCCCGACATTCGGGATTCCGACCGCCATCATCCGCAAGGGGCGGCCTATGATTCCCCTTGCGCTCCTGCGCTCTATAAGAGGCGCTAATGCTTCGCGCACAATCGCGGCAAGGCCGTTTAAGCCCTTGCCGCGATTGCAGTCGGCGGCAATCGCCAAAACGTTTTGCCTTTCAAAATACATAAGCCATCTCTTTGTCTGCGCTAAGTCGGCCATGTCGCTTTTATTCAGTATAACCACCCGCGGCTTATCGCCGATCAGCTTCTTGATTTCGGGGTTGGCGCTGCTCATCGGCAGCCTTGCGTCCCTTAGCTCTATCACGATATCGACGAGCTTCATGCTTTCGCGCATGATCCGCCTTGTCCTCGCCATATGCCCGGGAAACCACTGGATCGACGGGGTTTTCGCATCATCCGTCATTTATAAAGCCCGCCCATATTTTTGTAAGGCATGATGCGATAAACGGCCTTGCCAAGGATGTGCCGTTCATCAATAAGCCCAACGCCCTGATATCTTGAATCCCATGAATAGTTGCGGTTGTCGCCCATCAGAAACACATATCCCGGCGGTACGGCGACAGGATAATCCATATCGCCCGTGCTTCTGGGGTCCATCGGCTCGCGGATATAATCCTCCTCAATCACGACGCCGTCAACAAGGATTTCTCCCGTTTCACGGTTAATGTCGATCGTCTGGCCACCGACGGCAATCACGCGCTTAATCAGCGGCTCGTTTCTGAGGTTGGGCTTCGTCGCCACAACGATATCGCCGTTTTTCGGCTTATACATAAAGGTTACCGCGACAAGCCGGTCCTGGTCGTTCAGCGTATTTATCATCGAATCGCCCGAAACGCCCACTTGCCGGCCTATGAACGTAAAAACCAATATCACGCAGACAAGCGCCATAATGGCGGATTCAATCCAGTCGAAAACCTCACGGACAAGCGCGCTGCCCGGATTTTCTTCGCAGCTTACAAATTCTTCGTCCATGCTTTTTGTCCTCCTAGCTTAAGCGGGCTCAAAAGTCAAAACAGGGGCTTGGTTTCAAGCCCCTGAAAAGTTATCGGATCACTTCTTTTACTTTCGCGGCCTTGCCAACCCTGTCGCGCAGATAATAAAGCTTGCCTCTTCTGACCTTACCCTTTCGGATAACCTCAACCTTGTCCACGGTCGGAGAATGCACGGGGAATACCCTTTCAACGCCGACGCCGTGGGACAAGCGGCGGACTGTAAAGGTTTCATTGACGCCGCCGTGCTGTTTCGCAATCACGGTGCCCTCGAACAACTGAATCCTTTCGCGTTCGCCTTCCTTGATTCTAACGTGAACCTTCACGGTATTGCCGATTTCGATGACCGGCGGCTCGGCTTTCATGCTGTCCTTTGCAATCAGCTCAAGTGGATTCATGATCATTTTCCTCCTAATTTTCAGGCATTCATTACCGCAAACGCGGCAGAGGACTACCAGCTTCAACATTATTTTTTAGCTGAACCCCACCGCAAAACCTTGCGGCGGACACTACATACCTTGCTATTATATCACAGGAATATATCCAATGCAAGAGATTTTCGCTTATATTAAGCATTATATTAAGCATGATTAAGCAAAATCATTCAGGTTTTCATCAAATATAGCGGTTCTTGTGATTTTAACGCCGTCCGGCTGCGCGTTTGTCCACGTATAGAAGACCTTTAAAAACAGCGTGGGATTCACGTTTTCTGAAATTCCGGACGCCATCCTGAGCTTAAGGCTTAACGCGTTATCTAAAGCATCGGCTGACAGAACCTGTAAAAGCGGTTTTAAATCTATCGTCTTCTCGCCTTTTTTCGTTTTCTTCTGCGTTTCAATCACAGGCTGCGCCAAAAACAACTGAAGCCGCTTTAGCACCCCGCTTATGGGTATATCCTTATAGATGAGCCTTATGTCGTAATCGGCCCACGCGATAGCGGACGCGGGGTTTACGGGAGCCGCCGCCTTAACCGCCCGGAACCCCGGCGGAAGAGCCTTGTTTAGTTGTTCTGCCACAGCTTCAAACGGGATGGCGCGCGTTAGGCGCACATCGACGGATTCCGCGCCGCTTTCGTAGCCAAGCGCGATTGGAAGCGCGAAATTCATGTAGATATGCGGGTTGAAGCCCTGCGTGTACCAGACGGGCAGGCCGCTTCGTTTAAGCGCGCGCGAAAATGTCCGCACCGTGTCAAGGTGCGACGTGTATTTCGCGCGCCCCGTCTTTTTGAAAAACACACGCACTATCGGCATATCTTCTATTTGCACGGCGGTTTTCCCTCCTTTGTGTATCGTCTTGCACAGGCGCTGACGTGCGCGGCGCGGTTTAGACGGCGCCGGGGAAGCGAAAGCGGATGGGGAAAATGCTTATAATGCACGAACATAGTCAATAAGCGGTTTGACAGTCGTTTTGTCCGTAAAATCAATTATTTTTCCATAAGATTCAAAAAACAGCTTATCTTCCTCTGATATTTCTGAACTGCTTTTTTTAGTCGCCCTTGCAGTCATACCTTTAAGCATGGCCATCATACCTTTATGGACAAGGTTCAGCTTGGTATAATCAATCCCGCCACGTAAGTGAAACACTTTAACCTTAGAAAGCAAATCCTGTGTAAAGTTTTTCGATAAAATCGCTGAATAATCGGTAGTTTCCGGGTCAGCGGCGCCTACGGTAAACACAATTAAGCAATTGCATGGATTTTCAGTAACAAGCTTCACCCCGATAATTCCGCCTGCGTATAGCCCGCCACCGTATACCACGACATCATAGTCTTTCATCTGGGATGGTTTTATTTCCGAAGCCTCAAAAAGCGAAGCGTTCAGTTCATCGGCAATCCACTGCGCGTATTGCTTTGTTGTGCCGTATTTGGACTTATATATTACCGCAATATTGCTCATAATTAAAAACACCACCTAATATAAATTATCTTCATTCGCCTTGCCGCATAATTACAAGTTATCCATTGTCAATTGATTCGCACCGCAGCCGCTGCACGCTTCGCCGCAGTCAGGCGTTGTTTTTCCCGCATGTGCGTTCTTGTTCTCACGGATCAAAAATTCACGCGAAATACCGTAATCAAGATGGCTCCACGGCATGGTTTCGCCGTATTCACGGCGGCGGTGCGCGTAAAACGCGGGGTCGATATCGTGCTCCTTAAAAGAATCAAGCCACCGTTCAATCGAGAAGTATTCGTCCCAGCCGTCGAGCTTCGCGCCCTTTTTCCACACGGCTTCGACGACGTCGCAAAGCCGCCGGTCGCCCCGTGCAAGCACGGCCTCTATCATACTCACAGGGCTGTTGTGGTACTTAAAGCTTATCTTCTTTGACTTTATGATTTCCTTTAAATGCTTCTGCTTTTCCAAAAATTGTTCCATCGTGTCCTGCGGCTCAAACTCAAAGGGCGTGAACGGCTTCGGCACAAAGCACGCGGCGCTTATGCTCACGTTCACCGCCTTGCCCTTGGGCCTGTCCGGCATGTGGTAGTACAAATCCACGATCCGCCGGCAGAGATCTGCGATTTCCCCGACGTCCTCCATCGTTTCTGTTGGAAGCCCCAGCATGAAATACAGCTTGACGCTTGCGTACCCGCCGGAAAACGCGGTTTCGCACGTCCGCATGATTTCGTCCTCCGTCACGTTTTTGTTGATGACGTCGCGCAAACGCTGGGAGCCCGCCTCCGGCGCGAAGGTAAGCCCGCTGTTGCGAACCTTTGCGATTTGTTTAAGCAGCTTTTTGGAAAACTTGTCCGCGCGAAGCGACGGCAGGGATAAATTCACGCGCTCCTCCTGCGACCACGGAAGCATCAGCTCTAAAAGCTCGTCGAGCTTCGTGTAATCGCTGGTCGAAAGCGACGTCAGCGAGATTTCGTCGTATCCCGTACTTGCGCAGAGCATTTTCGCGTTTTCGTTTAAAACCTCCGGCGATTTCTCGCGAAACGGCCTGTAGATAAATCCTGCCTGACAAAACCGGCATCCGCGCAGGCATCCGCGCATGACCTCGAGTATCGCGCGGTCGTGGACGATCTCGATGTACGGCACGACAAATTTCCCGGGAAAGTGTACCGCGTCAAGCTCCGTGACGATCTGCTTCTTTACGGTTTTCGGAGCGCCGGGGGCCGCCTTGATCTCCTTGACGGTGCCGTCGGTATTGTACGATACGTCGTAAAGCGACGGCACATACACACCGGGAATCTTGGCGGCCAGCTTTAAAAATTCGCGTTTGCTTAAAGCTTGATCTTTGGCCTTCCGATACAGCTCTATCACGCGGGGATTTATCTCCTCGCCCTCGCCGAGCGCGAACAGGTCTATAAACCCGGCCATCGGCTCGGGGTTGCACGCGCACGGCCCGCCCGCCATGACGACCGGCGAAAGGCCGTGCCTGTCAGAGCTTCTAACGGGAAGCCCCGCGAGATCCAGCATGTTTAAAACCGTGGGATAGCACATCTCATACTGAAGCGAGAACCCCAGTATATCAAAATCCTTTATGGGCTCAAGGCTTTCAAGGCCGTAAAGCGGGATTTTGTTTTCGCGCATGAGCAGCTCCATATCGGCGCCCGGAGCGAACACCCGCTCGCACCACACGCCGGGCATGCTGTTTTGAAGGGAATACAAAATCTTCGAGCCCAAGTGGCTCATGCCGATCTCGTAAAGGTCCGGGAAGCACAGCGCGTAACGCAGGCAGCCTCGCTCTTTTACGACGGAATGAAGCTCGCCGCCGATATAGCGCGCGGGCTTTTGCACTTTCAGAAGCACGTCTTCAAGCTTTTCAAAAAGCATAGTAAAATTCCTCTTGTAAATTATCGTTTTATACCTTATAATATAAACAACAAACAAAAAATGCGGGCAGGCCGCGGTGCGAGCACACCGTGACCCTGACAGGGAAGCAACACCCTTTCCATGCCAATGGCTTTACAGCCACACCCGGTTATCATTATACCAACAGACTATGCGTTTTGCAAGTCGTCGGGGTATTTCTGCTTTGCTTGGGTGCAGGTATGGTTTTCCATATCTGCGCCTTTTGTTTGTTATAAAAGCAAGAAAGGGCGATATTATGCGAAGCGTTTTGGAAGAGCTTTATTATGGCAACATCAATCCCGGCAATGCCTTTTTTGATCAAAACAGTGACTTTGGCAAAGCCATGAAGCGTCTCAGCGCCCACGAAGCGGCATTGAACGAAATGCTTGATGAACCGGCAAAATCCATTTTCTCCGACTTTTTAAACGCGCACATGGAAATCAACAGCCTTACGGCAATCAATAAATTTTCCTACGGCTTCAAGCTCGGCATGCTTCTGGCCGCCCATGTCTTTTCCAATCAGGACGACCTGACGGAAAATTATGAATAAGAACCTGTATCCATATATTATCGGCACTCCCTGATGACGTTGGCCGCAAGATATACCGAGACCGCGAGAAGCGTGAAGTTGCGTTCCGGGCGCATGATCAGGAAAAACGAAAGCGCGAAAATCGGAACAAGTATCAGAAACGAAAATACCCGCGATAAAACAAAGGCGATACCCTGCGGTAGGAACCGCTCGGCTGAAAGCTTTAAGAGGCTGCCGCCGTCAAGGCCTCCGATTGGAAACATGTTAAACACGGCGACCGCAATGTTCGCCGCCATAAAAAGCGTCGCACGCCCCGGCTCATCGAAATCGTGCGGAAAAAAAGAAAACACCAGCGCTAGTCCTAAGTTTGCAAACGCCCCCGCCGCCGCCACAATGATTTCTTTTGCGTAAGACAACTTAAGCCCGCCCTCTTTTTGTATGGCAATCCCGAAAGCCGAGAGCCTAACGGACCTGATCTTTACGCCTAAAAGCCGCATCGCTGTAAGATGCCCGAGCTCATGCGCAAAAACCGGAAGCAGGAAGTAAAGCGCCAATCCGTCTTCGTCAAACACGAAAAACAGCGCCAGCACTGCGAAAAACCAGAAGCTTGCGCTGATTCTGACGCCTCGTTCATAAAGCCGTATCTTCATCCGATCATTTCGATATAATCACGCAGAAGCCGCGCGGGGTCCGTGTAGTTGCCGTCCGAGATCACCGAAAAATGCAGGTGCGGCCCTGTTGTGACGCCCGTATCGCCCACGCGGGCTATCCGCTCCCCTTGCCGCACATACATCCCCTCCTTGACTAAAATCTCGCTGCAATGCGAATAAGACGTCTCAAGCCTTGACGAATGCTTGAGGATGACGTAGTTGCCGTAGATTTCGGATACCCCGGTGCGCTTTACCGTACCGGACATCGCGGCCAGGATATCATCGCCGTCATTCGCCGCGATATCGATGCCGTTGTGGAATTCTTCTTTCCCTGAAATGGGGTGTTCCCGAAGCGAAAAGCCGGATGTGATCACGCCCTGCGCCGGAGGTAAGACGGGCCAGAACAGCGGAGAAAACGCGGCGGCGTATGATGTCTGCATTACGCCGCCGCGCTCCATTATTTCAACCGGGAACATTCCGGCTTTGTCCGGCGGCCTTAAATACAGCACGCCGCCTTGCTCCGGTAGGGCTTTGTCCTCCTCTGTATACCACTGCGCATCGTGGAGCCTCATGAAAAACGATGTGGTTTGTTTTGGCAGGGCCGCCTCGGACTGGCTTGTGACCTGAGGCTCCGACCAGAAATCCCCGGGCTCCTCTATATCACTGGGATAGTAAGGCGCGTCTTGCGTTTCACCGAAGATCCAGTCCCTAAACCCTTTTACAGCTTCCGTTATGCCGTTGAGCATGCGCTTTGAGGCAGACGCTAAGTCCTGCGTTTCCACCGGTTCCGACGAAGAACTCAGCATAACGGAATACTGCCCCTTGAGCCGCAGGTATTTTCCCTCGTCCGTCATTTTGACCGTTACCACGCTTAAAAGAAGCGCCAGAACAATAACCGTCTGAACGGCCAGCGAAAAGGTAACGGTATCCGTTTCAGGCTCCGTGCGGCTCCTATGCCTCATTCTGTAAGGCCTTTCCCTGTTTGACCCTTTCATGGCGCTACCCCTCCGTCAAAATCATGTCCATCCTTGATCCTTATAATCTTTATGATATTTTTTTATAAATGATTCATTTTTTAACAGTTTACTTTTTTCATTTATTGTGGTTCAATATAATTCGGTATTTGTTTTTAGGAGATGTTTGTCATGGCAAGAAAACGCCACGCATATACAAAAAGGCGGCTTGCGCTGAAATATAAAGTCCGGCGGGTGTTTCTCTGTGTTTTTGCAATCATGCTGATTGCGCTGCCGGTATGGTTTTTCGCGGGCGCCATGAAAATTCCGTGGCCTTTCGTAAAAGACGCAGACGACGAAACCGCCGCGCAGGATGACGCCGTGCCTGCCGTGGCCAGACAATTTGACGAGGAGCCCGTGAATATGGACGCAAACCCGGAAGACGCCAATATCGGAACCGAGCCTGTCGATGCGGAAACACAGTCTGCCGAAAGGACGGAGGTTACGCCTCCCGAGGACGAAAGCAAATCATGGGCGCTTATACTGGTAAACCGGGAAAGCTTTCTGCCGGAGGGCTACGACAGCGTAATTGAGCTTGCTACGATCACCGACGATTACCGTGTCGACGCAAGGATATCAGACAACGTAAAGCGCATGATAGCCGATGCGAGAAATGACGGCGTCACATTGTCCATCGTATCCGCACACCGTTCAGTTGAGCGGCAGACGGAGCTTTACGCCGACAAGGTCGAGGAATTCATAAACCAGGGACAGGAAACCGATGCGGCGAAAGAAGTAGCGGCGACCATCGTCGCGCGGCCCGGTACAAGCGAGCACCACACGGGGCTTGCGCTTGACATCGTAACGCCTTCCTATATGACGCTTGACGAGGGCTTCGAAAACACGCCCGCATTCAGGTGGCTTGACAAAAACGCGCACAAATACGGGTTTGTGCTGCGATACCCGAAAGAAAAGCAGGACATAACCGGGATTATCTATGAGCCGTGGCATTACCGCTATGTCGGCGAGGAGCACGCGGAGCAAATGAAAGATCGGGATTTATGCCTTGAGGAATACATAGAAGCGCTGCGTTTAGCGCGCATCAAGGCATCGGTTCAGGCAAACGCTGACGATGAAGAGGAAGACGAAGACGAAGACGCAATTGATCATTAGGGGTGCTCGTATGCCGCTTACGATATTAAATCTCGAACAGGGAATGCCCACTGTGGAAACCGCAAGGATGCGCTTGGAGCAGGGGATTCGGACGGCGCGCGCGCGCAGGCTTTCGGTGATTAAGATTATACATGGGTACGGCTCAAGCGGAAAGGGCGGCGCGATCAAGAAGGATGTGCGTAAGGTTTTAACAAGAAAGCTTGCCGCAAAAGAAATACGCGGGTTTGTAGCGGGCGAGGATTTTTCGCCGTTTGACCCCGTCGCGCGGGAAATCATCGACAAGTGCCCGGAGATACGCGGCGACCGGGATTACACCCGCGGCAACCACGGAATTACGATCGTGCTGATTTAGATATGGATTTTAAGAATCGTTTTAAAAGCTTATATAAACGCAAGCGGTTGCGGCTGCTTCTGCTTTTACCGTTGTCTCTTGCGCTAACGGCGGTGGCGGAAATGTTCCCGCGTATCACCGAGCAGGTTTATTCTACGGGAATTTACCGGCACTTGTCGGGGGGAATAGCGCGGGCCACGGGATTTCTGCCGTTTTCATTGGCTCAGTGGGTTTTACTGGCAGCGGTATCCTCCGTTCTAGGGTATATCGCGATGACCGTCGTAAAAATAAAAAGAACGCCAAAAAAGCGCCTTAAGATTTCCGCTTTGGCGCTTCTTACGCTCCTTTGTGTTTTCAGCGTTATCGTTTTTGGTTTTACCGTGTTTTGCGGCTTAAACTACCACAGGATGACCTTTGCCGAAACAAACGGGATTTTCGTCCGCCCATCGTCGGCTGAAGAGCTTGCCGATATGTGCTTCGAGCTTGTAAAAAGCACGAATGAGGCGGCAGGTAACGTCCGGCGTGACGGCGGCGGCGTAGCTGTCCACAGCTTTTTAAGTTATTACGATATGGCGAAAACGGCCGCCACGTCGTTCTCGGAGCTTAAAAGCGAGTATCCCGCGCTTTCGGGGTATACTCCAAGAGCAAAGCCGGTTTTGTTTTCAAAGGCGCTGTCCCTTGCGGACCTTGTCGGGTTTTACTTCCCGTTCACGTTTGAGGCAAACGTGAACGTCGACGTTTTGGATTATAAGATACCGTCCGCGATGACCCACGAGCTTGCGCACTACAAGGGGTATATGCGTGAGGACGAGGCAAACTTTATAGCGTATCTTACATGCCGCGAAAGTAAAAATGAAGACTTCATCTATTCCGGGAACATGCTGGCGCTGGGTTACAGCCTAAACGCGCTTCGCGGCGCCGACCCGGATGCGTACCTGCTCGCGATGGAATCCCTGTCAACCCTTGTAGCTGCCGATTTTAACGCAAACTACTGGTACTGGAGGCAGTTCGAGGGCCCTGTCGCCGAGGTTTCGGGGATGGTAAACGACGCGTACCTTAGAACGAACCGGCAATCCGACGGCACAAGAAGCTACGGTCGTATGGTCGACTTGCTTTTGGCCGATTACAGAGACAGGCGCGATATCTCATAAACTACTTTCTCCAGGCTTTTACCGCCGGCTTTTACCGTAAAGCCGGCGTATTTTTTATACAGCGGAAGCCTTTCGTTATACAATTCCTCTAGCGTTTTGCCTTTTTCAATGACGACGCCGCGGCTTTTGATGTCGCCGGTGCGGGCGATGATCTCTTCAACCGGCACCTCAAGAAATATTATCTTCGATATGCTTTTTAAATGATTCATCGCTTTCTCGGAATACACGGCGCTGCCTCCTGTAGCAATGCATGTATTTTCACACCGGAGCGCGCCGATGACGGCTTCCTCCTTGCGGTTGAAGCCGTCATTGCCGTCATCCTCTAAAATCTGCCATAAAAACTTTCCGTATGCTTGCTGTATCAACAGGTCGGTATCGGTAAACGCCATGTTCAGCGTCTTTGCCAAAAGTACGCCCACCGTGCTTTTTCCGCATGCAGGCATCCCGATTAGAGAGATGTTGTTCATGGCTTTAATACACCGTTATCACGCATTCGTCGTAGATGTTTCTGTCCGCGGCGGAGGCCACCCTTATCGTCGCTTCGCCCGGCCTGCGCGCCCTGATATTCCCGCGGTTGTCGACGCTCACAACATTTGAGTCGCTGCTTGACCATACAACGGGCGCGTTCTGCGCCCCGCCCGGCTCAATTCCGTAGAACAGCTGCTCTTCATGGCCTTGTTCGACGCTAATATCATTATATTCTAAAACGATATAGTCGATGGGGTCGGCGTCGTCGAGCATGACGTTAACGGTGCATGTTGCGCGGATGTCGCTGTCCTGCCGTGAGCGGGCGGTGATCGTGACCCTTCCCTCTCCTATACCTCTGACGCGCCCGTTTGAATCGACGGTCGCGATGTTGGTGTCGGAGCTGCTCCAGCGGACGTCGTCGCGCGACGCGCCGCTTGGCCTGAGCGACGTCCTGATATCGACCCGCTCGCCTACAAAAATGTTGTAGCGGTCGTGCTCAATACTGATGGATGTGATCCTTGCGCCGGTGCTGCTGCCGCTGCCGCCGCTTTCCCCGGGCTCATCTTCCCGAGGCGCTTGGCTTCCGCTGCTTCCGCTTACCTTCGGCGCGGGGCCCAAGTCACGGTTTCCGGTTGAGGCCTCGCCTGTATTGGCTGTCCTTATCGCGCCCTCTATGGAATTTGCGATGGCGGCCGCCACACGGTCGTGGTACCGCGAATCGCGAAGCTTTGTATATTCCGTCTGGTTTGTCATGAAGCCCGTTTCAACAAGCACGCTTAAAAACTCCGGAGAAAGGTTGATGGGGAAATAGCTTTGCCTCGCGCGCCGGTTATCCGTCGCCATCGCCCGCGCGACGTTTGCCGAGCTATTTATCGCAAGCCGGGACGAATACGGGCGGTGAAAATATGTCTCGGTGCCCGCGGCCGATGCGCTGCGCGACGCGTTTGCATGGACGCTTACCAGTATATGGGGGTTTGCCTTCGCGGCCCTTGTCACACGCTGCTCCATCACGTAGCCCGCGTTGTTCATTAACGTAACCTTTGCACCGCGTTTTTTAAGCTCCGCTTCAAGCTTTTTCGCAATCGCAAGGTTCACGGTTTTCTCAGGCCATTTGCGGTCTGTACCGAGGGCGCCGGGATCGCTGCCGCCGTGGCCCGGGTCAATAACAATCACCGCGTTCTTTATATCCCTTGGAGGGTTGTTAAACCGGAAAATAAGGTTGCCGTTTTTGTCGTAATACGCGCGGTACCCCATAAAGCCGTGCTTATTGCGAAACGTCAGCGTCAGCTTTGATCCGTCCTCCCACGAGGCCCCTGTAAACAGGCGGTTGTTTTCTGAAAGATTCGCGCTGTTCGGCGCGCTTGTCGTGTAATGGAACTGTATCTGGAAAGCGTTATCCCGGTACGTCACCGAAAACGGAACCTTTTGCTGTGTTTTCAGGATCATGTACGTCCATCTTGCGTTTTCCGAATTAAAGCTCATGCTTGTGATCGCGTTGTTCCGAGGGCCTTTTTCAACTTGTCTTAGGTGCCTTGTCTCGACCCTTAGCCCCGAGCCCAAAACCCGGTATGTATACTTTATGCCGCGTTGGCTTACAAATTCAATGTCGCCGCTTACCACGTAATCGATTGTGTCCTTCGGCAGGGGATAGTGGTTTGCGCTTGGGATGTTTGTCTTTGAGTTTGCGGGATACGTCGGCACCTGATCGTTGCGAATCCTGACGGGAACGCCGCCGTCGGGTGGGTTTGTGCGGTAAAGGATACCGGATTCTTCACTGTCGTCCCAGGCATCGAATGATTCATCCGGCGGTATCTGCCAATCGTCGAGGAACTCGTCCGGACCCGTCTGCATGCCGTCGTTGTAAGCGGACCCGGAGCTGCTTTGCCACGGCAGCGCCGACGCCGCCGCGCCAAGCGTGAGCAGTACCGATAACAGCACCGCCAACGAAGCCGAATAAATTTTTTTATCAAAGAAGCAAATCACAAAAAGGTACCTCCATTTTAATTCTTTTGTCTTTATTTAAAGAAACAAGCTTTTCAAGTTCCTGGCTTCCCTGTTTACGATCTGCGCGACGTCGCGTTCCGGCTCGAACAGCGAGTCGTACCGGAAGATGACGACGCCGCCGTAGTTTTTAGCGTTCCTTGCGTCCTGCGTTTTGCGCTTCATAAGATCGTCGTTTCTTACAAATTCGTGTCTGCCGCGGTCCCCGGCCCAGGAGTCCTGCCTTCCGATCTTATAAGCCGCAAGCCCGACGTAAAGCTTAACGCCCGGCGCCGTGACCATGCTTTCCCACTCTTTCAGCGTGTCGCGGTACGGCTGCGCTTGGTTGTCGTACCCGAAATAAATCTGCGGACATATGTAGTCGAAATACCCCGGCGCCGAAGTGATTTTCCGCACGTCGAGGTACTGTGCGTGATAGTTGTTGTAGACGCTGCTTTGCGGGCTTATACCGAACAGTACGTTTTTGTTTTCCTGCTTGATTGCGTTATACATTTTTTTAATAAGCGTCTCCACGTTTGCGCGCCGCCAGTTCGCAAGCGAAAGGCCGCCGCCGTTTTTAACATACCCGTCATAGGATGGCTTGTCGAACGCCGTGTCCGTTACGGGGTAAAAGTAGTCGTCTATATGTATGCCGTCAATATTGTAATTTCTAACGATTTCCACAACTCCCGCCACGATTAAATTCTGGGCTTTCGTGCTCGCGGGATTGTATGATATAATCCCATTATACCGTATCACGGAGTCGTCGCCGTTCTCGATCCATTTCCTTGCCTGATTGGAGCTTGATAACGGGTTGTTCCGGTTCGCCGGCCTGATCCTGTAGGGGTTTATCCACGCTTCTATGCGAAGACCGCGGGCTCTTGCCTCCCTGACCATGATCGCAAGGGGATCGAATCCGGGATTTTTGCCCTCTGTTCCCGTTATTGTGTGCGACCACGGGAAATGGCTCGACTCATACAGCGCGTCGGCAAACGGACGCACCTGAACAATCACCGTGTTTAAGCCGAAATCCTTTGACGTGTCGAACATCTTTTGGATGTTTGCGGTGAACTGCCGTTCAGTTTTATTTTTAAGGATATGCTCAAATTCAAGGAACGAAATCCAGACAGCCCTTACTTCGGCGGGCGGACGTCTTACCGACGTCGCCGAAACCGACGCCGCTATACCGTCCTGATACGGCAGGATAACGTCGTCGTCTATCGCGGGGTATTCCATCGTCTGAAAAAATTCTGACGCCTGGCGGTCCGCCTTTGCATCCTTTTGTGCCGAGGGCGCCGCACAGCCAAAGGCGAAAGCCGCCGTAAGCGTAAGCGCCAAAATCCTTAGTATCGTTTTTTTCATGGGCCTTGCCTCCACGGTAATATTTAAACTAATATTACGCGATTTCATGCGGACAGTCAAGTTTTGACGAATTATCTGCTATCTATCTAAGTGGGCATAATGATGCGGTTTCTTGCGTTATTTTAATTTGTTAACAAAAATTTTCAAAAATATCTAATATGTGTTATACTTTCATAAATATATGACGCCGCATATCTTTTTTATCCCGACCTTTCCGTTTCACTCGGAATATATCGCAAAAAAGTTGCGCCGGATTTTTTTCTATGCTATACTTTTCATGACAAGGGACAACCTAAAGGCGGTTAGCCAATCCACCGGAAAGGTGGTGAGGCCGTGACTACATACGAAACGATAGCTTTAATGTTATATTTCGGAATGGTCATAATTGCGCTTATAAACGCAAAAAAATAACCGCCCAGCCGTACAAGCCTTGAGCGGTTATTTTTTATAACCATCAGGCTAACCGCTGAACGGCTGCCCTTGTCATTTATATTATAATCCGGATTCGCGCTGTTGTCAATCCATAAACGCAAAAAAAGAAACCGCCCAGCCCGGTAAGCTACGTGCGGTTATTTCAAACCCACAAGGCTAACCGCTGAACGGTTGCCCTTGTCACTTATATTATAATCCGGATTCGCGCTGTTGTCAACGTTTTTGCGAAAAAAGAAAAGTTGTAACGGCCTGTTTATTGTGCTATACTGTTCTATAGCAGACAGGGCAGTGAGCCGGCGGTCTTCGTCCCCCGAAAGGGGGGATGCTATGAACATAATCATTGAGGTTCGCAAATTAGTGCAAGCCTTAGCGAGTCTTAT
>Ga0099364_10001232_pt1 | contig 42694 bp, 30 predicted proteins | sample TergutTh196P3_FD_73070 | JGI IMG/M metagenome (GOLD analysis project Ga0099364, IMG submission 73070) | Microcerotermes parvus P3 segment gut microbial communities from Pointe-Noire, Republic of the Congo - Th196 P3 | ecosystem: Host-associated > Arthropoda: Insects > Digestive system > Gut ...
ATGGAATTTGAAAAAATTGATGGAAGAATTGAAAGAAAATTTTTTGCAATTTATTTTTCGCCGATTTTGCCCGCAAAAATTATATTACCTCGCCGCTTGAAATTATCTTTTTAAGGAACAACTAATTAAAAATTAGTAAAAATTCATCTCCCGTTCAAAAATCTCTCGTTCCACGATGCGGTAATGCGGTTGGTAGTTATCGCGGAAAGCGGCGCTGTGGTGTATGGCGTATTTCCCTTGACTTAGAAGTACCTCTATTTCTTGTGCGTCGTGTTCAAAGTCGGCGATGTTTAAGTCCATGCTTTTGATGATTTCGACGATTTTTCTCCACTCTGCGTGCCACTGTTTGATGTCACTTTCGGCGATTTTTTTAGCACTGTTGCAGAAGGCGGTTAAGAGTTTTTCCGGCGGGACTTTGCCCTGTTTTACTGTGGACAGACTGACTCTCACGTAGTTATGATGAAGTCCCAAAAATTCCACATCCACGCTGTTTGAGGTCTCAAAACTTGCCAACTCCTGTTCCAAATAGAGACGGGCGGAGGCGGTGTCGCTGATGATGTGTTCGGGACCGAAACGGTCTTGAAAAAGATTTTTGTAAATATCTTGCAAGGTAGATTTCGGATAGGTTTGCAGTTGCGACAGGATGGATTGTTTGACCTTATCTTCCAACCGCTGATAATATCTCACATAATCCACTTCCATATAAGCGGGGAAAGGGGTGGTTGCGTCGGGAGCATTTTTCCCGACTAAAACGGCGTTGTTGAGGACGATGTTCATCGGATCGGTGGTAAAGACTTTGTTCTCCTTATATTTCTTTCCGGCATGAAGTTGACAGTCAACGCCTTTACCTCCTTTTTTATATTTATAGTCTCTCCTTTTCAAGATGCCGTCAACGTAAAATTCGATTTTATTCTCGTCCCATACCATGGTGAAAACGTGAAAATCTTCCGAAAAGTCCACTCCTTTATATTGTGTGGAACGGTGTTTTCCGTCGTAATGAACAGTGGAATGGTGGATTTTTGCTATGTTGGAACGCCTTTTTTCATTTCCAAATTCAAACACGTCAATCTCGTTATTTCTACGTCTGTCATCTTTTTTATATTCTCCGTACATCCAAAAAGCGGGACAAAACCCCCATCCTTTCGGAATTTTGAGACGCGCCTCTAATTTCCCGTAAGTAAATAGTGTTTTTGTCCAAATCTCGCCGCTGGTGTATTCAAAGTCTTCATATTCAACAGTATATGGATTCCAATTTTTCACAACACTCATACTGTCCATTTGTTCCCGTTTCGATACGAGTGAGAGCAATCCGTCGGCTACGATGACATTTTCCGACTTATGCCACGCTTTTTGCCACTTAAAAGATAAATCGCGCGGAACGCCAATGTAAGGCTCCCATTTGCTTAAATCCAGTGTGTTACCGTCGAAATTATCTTCAAAAACCAACTCCCAAGGCGATTCGTCGCAGATGATTTTATCTTCGGAAGCGGTTATCTTCGCCCATCGGCTGTTTTTTTGACTTGTTCCGAGGAATGGAATAAGTATTAAGCAGAAAATCAAATAGACACGTTTCATCTTAAAATCTTCTTACTCGAATACTTGTAATAATTTTCTTGGTATATAGCGGAAAGTCGGCGTTCATCATCCAGTCGTAATAGGATGGTTCGATGCGGAATATTTCTTCTACCGTTTTGCCTTTATGTTTGCCGAAGTTGAAAATCTCTTTTCCGTTGTCGTCGTAGATGATATGTCCGGCGAGGTCGGCTGCCGCATGTTGTTGCGAGAAAGAGGCGAGCGCATCCACATTGTTTTTAACAGGTTGATACGGAACGCCATCGGGATTGAGAATCTCGCTGTTTTCGTAACGGACGAGTTGGGCTTTCAGAACTTCCAAAGTGGCTTTGGTGTCGGCAAGCGCCGAATGAGCATTCTCCAACTCTTTGTTACAGTAGAACTTATAGGCGGCTACCAGATTACGTGGTTCCATCTTATGGAAAATATTTTGCACGTCAACGACGCGGCGTGTCCGCACATCGAAATCCACATCGGCGCGTAAAAATTCCTCCGCCAGCAGCGGAATGTCGAAACGTAGCGCGTTAAATCCCGCCAAATCGGCATTGCCGACAAAACGCGACAAGGTAGGGGCAAACTCCTTGAAAGTGGGTTTGTCTTGCACATCGCGGTCGCTGATGCCGTGCAGGGCAGTTACTTCCGGTGGAATGGGCATCTCGGGGTTGATGCGCTGTTCCAAAATCTCTTCTTTGCCGTCGGGACTCACCTTGATAAGGCAAATTTCCACGATGCGGTCTTTCCCGATGTTGATGCCGGTCGTTTCCAAATCAAGGAAACAGAGGGGGCGTTTGAGGTTTAGCATAGTTATCTTTTTTTAAATCCTTTAAAAATAATATCACTGTCTGGATGAGCTGGTTGTATGGTGTACAGGTCGCCCGACGTATGTATGGAGTTGCTTCCGATGATGGCGACGCTTTCGGATGGAGCAATTTTGTAGTCCACGTTATATTTCTGTAAATCAATCATATAGTCAATAATCTTTTGGGAGGATATGTCGCCGGTGCAGAAAATGATTTCGTTGATGCGATAAATCAGGATGATCTCTTTCAGTTGCCGGAATGTTCCTAAGAATTTGTCGTTGCCGTCATCTTTTTGTTGGTCATCGTACCCGACGATGCCCAAAAATTCGGGGTTGATGTGTGTTTGTTGCAGCAGTTGTTCTACCCGTGCGGCTTCTTTTTGGTTGCCGATGATGACGATTCTGCGGTTTTCGTTTTTAAAGAGGGCGTATTTTGGAATTTTCAGCAGGTGCAGGATGAAGCGTATCACGGTGGTTTCCAGTGCTATACCGGCTGCTCCAAACAAAATCATTGCCCGCGAAAAGCGCAGATGGCTTGGCAGCAAAGCGAATAGTACTAAGATGGCAATGGTTCCCGTCATCACGCCCCAATAGATACGTTTTAAACGGACAGGTTTCCGGTAACCGCCATGTAACCATATAGCAATCATCCAGATAACGATATAAACGGGAATCACCACCGAGAAAAACAGTTCGGGATAACTGTTTCCCTGACCGAGGATGACGTCCTGCCAATAGGAACTGATCAGATAAATGCCGAAAAACGAGGCGAACCCGTCCAAAACCGGTAGCCAAACATTTCTCAGAAACCGGCTTAGAACGGCAACGGAGGCACGCGCCCAGATAGCGCTGTTGATGAAGAATCCGAACAGACGGGCGTTGGTGTTTGAGAAGTGTTTTTTGGCGAAAATCACCATGGCACGGTAAAAGACAAAGACGTAGTTGATGCTGTTCTTCTTGGTGCTTTCGCCTTTGTAATGGATGATTCGCGCTTCAGGGTAGTAGTAGTTTTTGTAGCCGGCTTTGATGATGCGGTACGACAGGTCAATGTCTTCGCCGTACATGAAAAAGTCTTCGTCGAGCAGTCCCGCTTTCTCCAGCGCCTCTTTGCGCAACAGCATAAAAGCGCCCGACAGGACTTCTATCTCGTGGGTTTGATCTTTGTCCAAAAATCCCAAGTGGTAGCGTCCGAAGCGTTTGGACTTCGGGAAAAGTTTTGCCAATCCGAAGATTTTGTAGAAAGCGACCGCCGGCGTGGGCAGTCCGCGTTTCGATTCGGGCAGGAATTTCCCTGTTCCATCCACCATTTTCACGCCTAAGGCGCCGGCGTCGGGGTGGGCGTCCATGAAGGCGACGATTTTTCGGAAAGTGTCGTGTTCGACGACCGTGTCGGGGTTGAGTAGCAGTTGATAGTCGCCCGTCGCCATCTTCAACGCCTGATTGTTGGCACGCGAAAATCCTGCATTGTCGGCATTGACAATCAACGTAACCTCCGGAAAGTGCTTCCGCACCATCTCAACAGAGCCGTCAACAGAGTTATTATCAACGACAAAGACCTCCGTCTCCATGCCCTCGCAGGCGTTTCGCACAGAGTGCAAACACTGATTTAAAAAGTGTTCAACGTTGTAATTGACAATAATTACCGACAGTTTCATCCTTTCTGAATTTTGAAATTACACCGTCGTCCACTCCAAAATCCTGAAAAAGTCGTACTCTTCGGGGTTGGCGAGGTATTTTCGGGCGGCGTCATAGTCTGCTTTTGTCAGGTATTGTTGATGTTTGGCATAGACCATTTGGGTTTTATGTCCTTCTATATCCACTAAGCGGGTGCGTATTTTCCCTTTTTCGTTTTCTACGTCTTTCAGGAAGAGGGGATGGACGTTTCCCAATGAGTCAATGGTAACCATGCAGCCTGTTTTTCCGGCGTCGAACAGTTCTTTCACGCCCATTCCTAACATGCTGCAGTACATTTTGTCGAAGCCCGACGGCGGCACGCAGCGCACGTGATAACCGATTTCAACGGGACGGCTCTTGACGGTGATGTTCAACCGGTTCAGTTCGTTTTGCAGTAAGGTGTTGAGAAAGTGCGACTTGTTGATGATGCTCAGTTCCGGATGACCGTGCGCGTCGTATTCGAAACGGATGCCGCTGTTGGAGATCTCTTTGTCGGAGAGGAAGTAGAAGATGCCCTCGCTCAGGATGGTAACGCCATAGTCAATGCCCAAAATTTTCCGTTTGATGATGGACGAAACCATCAGGCGGATGATTTTGCCGAAGGTTATTTCGGTTTTGTTAAACATTTCGGGGATGATGATCATCGGGAAGTGGCAGGCGGCGCCGACTTCAAAGGCTAAATGTCCCGCTTCGCGTCCCATGATGGAGATCAGGAACCAATTTATCGAGGAGCGGGCATCGTCGTATATCGTCGTTGCAATCCGGCACGCCTCTTCTTTCGCCGAGACGAAACCGAAGGTATATTGGTCGGGCGGCAACGGCAGGTCGTTGTCAATGGTTTTCGGGACGTGGATGTTTTGTATTCTCACGTCTTGACTTGCTAAAAATGCCAGCAGCCGGTTGGCTGTGGAGGCGGTGTCGTCGCCGCCGACGGTTACCAACAGTTTCACGTTGTTCTCCACGAAAAACTTGGTGGAAAATTCGGTGTCTTTCGGTTTGTAGCGGCTCATTTGGAGATAGGATCCGCCGGTTTTGAAAATCTCGTCGGCTTTGATAAAGTCTATCTCTTTGATTCGGCGGGCTTCGTTCAACAAGCCGAAATAGCCTTCGTGAATACCCAGAACGCGGTATCCGTCCTGTAAAAATGTTTTCGCAATGGTGCCTACAACGGTGTTTATCCCCGGCGCAGGACCTCCGCCACATAAGATGGCGATGGTTTTTTGTGTGGTTTCTGACATAAGTTATATTCTATTTTTAATTTTTTGCAAAAGTACGACTTTTTCCATTATTCTAACAAAACTTTCCGCTATTAACTTTTCATTTGGGATTTTCGAAAATGCTAGCGGTGTCAATTCCAACTGATAGGTTGAACGCAAACTTGTCCAAAAAGTCGGAAATTCTTTTAATAGTGGCGAATCTTTGATAGTTTTTGTTTGCCAGCCTGTTGGTTTGTCAAATTCTTGCTGGTCGTGGGTGAACAATTCGGATACATCTTTTTGAAAATCTGTAGAATTAATGTATTCTGCACATTCTTCATCATTTGTCAAGTAGTACAAGTCGTAAAAATGTCGGATTTTTGCTGCCAGTGCTTTTTGTACATCTTCTTCAAATGAAAAACGAATGAGTGAAACCAATTTTTCAACAATTGTACGCCGTTTGTCTAAAACATTGATTAAAAACGGATTCAACTCGTATTCTTCTATCAAATCTTGCCGATTTATTACCGTTAAATAGTCAGCGATAAAAGAAGTAATTTCTTGTTTTACAAATGGATATGGATTTCCATAGGTGTTGATTTCTATCAAAAGTTGTCCCGCTTTTACTGTAGGCGAAGTTAATCCGACCAAATTTGGGTACGCATAAATCGCTTTGTAAAAGCGTGAACCTTTACTCGTTTCGCCTTGTACAACTTTTTCTTCCAATTCATTTGCCATATCTTTGGCAAGCCGTTTGATTAGCATTTTCAGTTGATTCCCCGAAAAAGAATCAGCATCAATAACTGCAATGTCAATATCTTCCGAGAATCTATTTGTCAAGCGATAGGCTTTTGAAAGCGAAGTTCCGCCTTTGAAAACAACTTTTTCGGTATTTGGATTTTGCGACATTCGCTGCAAAGCACGAGTTATCCAATAATCTTTTTCGATAAAAGTTTGCGAAATCTGAAAATGTTCCGAAGTGAAATTTATGAGTGCTGAAAATCTTTCGTTGTCTGTATGTAGTTTCATTTTATGTTCCATTTTTTTTGATTGAACAATATATTTTCAGAAATTCCCAATTTATAAAAGGTTTGCGGATTAAGCGTGTTCAACATTTCGATGGTATTTTCTTTCGGATTAAGCGTTTCGAGCATTGCTCCCAAAAGCGCTGTTGCTTGTGGTGTGTATTTGAGCGATAATTTTTTAATTTCTTCTCGCTGTTTTTTGTCTAAACCTTTTAATAATAAGAGTAATCGGCGACAGGTTTCATCGGGCATCGAATCGGGAATATTTTTGAAAAATCGCGTACAATCAAGCAGTTGAAGAAGATAAATGTTTTCCTTTGTTATTTCGTTATGCTGCTTGATAAAACCAATACGGTAAAATTTCCGTTTGATTGCCTTTTTTTCGTTAGGCACACCAATTTGTAGAGCAAAAGGTACTTGTGTAGTTAAGCCCAATTCGTTAAATGCTGTATATCCTGTAAGATAACCGATAATTTTACCGTTTTTCTCAAGCAAATCTTTAACAAGTTGGTAATTATCGGGGGGGAGTTCGCCAAACTCTGTCATTTTCGATTTGTAAAAACGTCCTTTGGAAATTCGGCGGATTTGTCCTGTGGCAACCATATTGTTTAATACTCTGTTTACCGTTGCTTGTTTGCGTTGGTCAATAGGGAAATCGGCAGGCGTGAAAACGAAACCGTAATCAAAATGTTCTATTGTATTTTTTATTGTATCTGTCATATTTTTCTTGTTTATACCCGTAAAAACAGGATTTCTGCATCAAAAATCACTGACTTTGTTTGCTATTTAATACTGTATTTTATCTTATCTAAAAGCATATTTTAAACATTCTGATTTACGACTGCAAAGGTATATTTTTTTCTTGTTTGTACCCGCAAAAACAAGATTTTTTTTCAACAATAAAATTTGTGCATTTTTTCCGTTTTTCTGCCTTCCAAAAATGCAGTTTATTATTAGTATTTTTTCATATATTTTATATCTCTTACTAATTGTTTCAAAAAATCATTCATGCTCTGTTTATTACTTGATAGATAGTTAGATATATTATTTTTTGTAATAGGTACAATTATTGGCGATATAGGATTACAAACAATGTTTTCAATCGCTCGTAATGAATCTTTTGTAAATCCAGATAAAGAGATAAAAAATCCTAGTTTTACTCTTGAATTTTCCGTTTTTTTTGAGAACGCCCATATTTCCTTTATGGGAACTTTTTCAGACCAAAATTTACATTCAACAAAATAGTCAGTGCCAAATTCAGGCCAAAATGGGTCATCCGATTTATTTTCGATTACCAAGTCAAATTCTCCATTATGAGTAAGTAAATTCCTGCTAATTATATTAAATTGAATTGATAAAAGGTTGGCAACAAAGGACTCTAACAGTTTGCCCTTTTCTAATCTATTTTGTTGTTTCAATAAACTTCCCCATTCCTTCTTAATAATCTCATCTTTGATCGTCTCTTTTTTGTTTTTATGATTGAATAAATCAATAAGTTTATATAATATATCAGTATTCTCTATATCCGTATGATACAAATAATTACTCGCAGCATTGATATTTTCGGAATCTACTATCAGTTCAAATAGGTAAGGGCTAAAATGTAGCAAAATATTTGATTTTTGTTCAACTCTAAAATACGCTTGAAAGTATTTTACTAAAAAATATTCCTGAAAACTTAAATGAATAAAAGAGTAATATGCTTCATAGTTGTTATAGCCTTCTTTCACTAATATTCCACCTTGAACAAAGTAAGAAAGAACAATTTCATAATCTTTTGATTTATAAATTTTGTGAAAATCAGATAAAGAAAAAGTCTGCTTTTGATTTATTTCTAAATAGTACGATAGTAAACTTAATGTTTTTATATTATCTCCTAGACTATTATTAGACCTTACAAAAATTTCTTTTAAACTATCCCAACTTGATAATAATCGTTCTATGGCTAATTCCATTATACGATATCTGTTGTTTGGCAGGGTTTTATAACTTTTAAAAGCCTCTAATGAAAAAGTTAAAAGTAATGGGTTGTTTACTTCTATTTTGTTATTTTTCGTAAAATCAATAAAATCTAATGCTGTTTTTTCTTTAAAGTACTTTTTTACAAGAATATTTACATCACTACTACTAAGCGATTGCAACTCATATTTTTCAAAGTCGCAGAGGCAATCAAAATTAACAGACAGTCTTGAAGTAATGATAATTTGATACTTATCATTACTTGAAAAAAAGGTAGCAATACTCAAAAGGACTTTGTGATAATATTCTGGAATAATTTCATCAAGTCCGTCAATAAAGAAATAAAATTCATTTGAGCATTTATTTCTTGATAGAATTTCCGTCTCAAAATAGTCTTGGAAATCTATGTTTTTTAAATTTCTTGCATTAATTAAGTATGGTTGAATGTGTTTATATTTTTTAAGCATTAAACCATACAAATATTGGCATAAAGTGGTTTTACCGCTTCCTGCCGCACCCAAAATTAACATTCGCTTATTTACTGATATTATCTTTTCTCCCGTAAATAAGTCTCCTGCTTCACTTTTAATTGTTTGTTGTATATATGTATAATTATTCATATCTAATTATTTTGCTGCGCTGTCCGCCAAATTGCACACAACTCATAAATATACGCATGCCCCCCCCTCACAACTCTTTCCTCAGCCGTGCCGGAGCAATCCCCAGCCGTACGCGATATTTGGCTACTGTACGGCGGGCAATGCCGTAGCCTTGTTGTTTTAACAGTTCTAAAAGTTTGTCGTCGGTGAGTGGCGCTGATTTATCTTCGTTATCCACCAATTTCTTCAATACCTGTTTGATCTCTTTGTTGGAGACTTCATCGCCTTCGTCGTTTTGCAGTGATTCGGAGAAGATATTTTTCAGCAACAGCGTCCCGAATGGCGTTTGGACATATTTAGAGTTGACAACGCGGGAGATGGTGCTGACGTCCATCGCTATTTTTTTGGCTATATCGTTCAGAATCATTGGTTTCAGTGTTTCTTCGTCACCGGTGAGGAAATACTCTTTTTGTACTTCGGCGATGGTGCTCATCACTGCCATCAGGGTGCCTTTGCGTTGGCGGATGGCGTCAATAAACCAGCGTGCGGCGTCAATGCGGTTGCGGACAAATTGAATTGCTTCCTTATTTTGGTTGTTCGCCTTGACGTCGCTTTTCGAGTAATGTTCCAGCATGTTCCGGTATTCGCGGCTCACGTGCAATTCCGGAATGTTGCCGTTGTTGAGTTGTATGTCCAATTCGTCGCCGATGATGTGGATGGTGAAGTCGGGGATGATGCTCTGGTTGGAGAGATAGGCGTCGGTGGACAAGTCGCCGGGCTTTGGATTAAGTTTCAACACTTCGGTGATGACGTCTTTGAGTTCTTCTTCGGTCATTTCCGCTTTTTTCAGGATACGGTCGTAGTGTTTTTTGGAAAATTCGTCGAAATATTTGTCAAGTACCATTATGGCGCTTTCGATGGCTTGTGTAGGCTTTTTGCGTTTCAGTTGCAGTTGCAGGCACTCTTGCAGGTTGCGTGCGCCGATGCCCGCAGGGTCGAACTCCTGTATTATCTGCAATATCCCGACAACATGTTTTCCGGATACGTTGATATTTTTCATAAACGACAGATCGTCGGCGATGGTGTCGGTTTCGCGCGACAGGTATCCCGAATCGTCAATGCTGCCGATGATTTGCAGCGCTATCTGAAAGTCTGTTTCGTCTAAGTCGCGCATCCGCAGTTGGTCCACCAATGTTTCGTGAAACGAGGTAGTCGAAGCCATCGGATATTCTCGCTCGTCTTCTTCCGAATAGTTGTTGGAATAGAGGCGATAGTCGGGGATATCGTCTTCGTCCAAATAATCTTCTATTGAAAATTCGTTGTCGGGGTCGGATTCCGATTCCTCTTCGGTTTCCGATTCCGTTTCGGTGTCATCGTATTTGTCCTCTTTTTCCTGTTCCGAACTCTCTAAATCTTCACGCTTATTTTCCTGATCGTCAATATCGTTAACATCGTCCGTATCATCAGCATCGTCATCGGATATTTCTAACGCCGGATTAATCTCCAACTCCTCCTTTATGCGCTGTTCCAACGACATAACAGGAACTTGCATCAACTTCATCAGCAAGATTTGTTGCGGCGACAGTCGTTGTCGCATCTGTTGCAGTAGTTGTAATTCCTGATTTTGATTCGCCATACCTTGATTTATTTAATGATAAACACCTTATTTACAACCTTTTCGGCATACTTCAATGAAAAAATCCACGAGCCCGAAGATAAAGAGTCAATATCCACACGATATCCTTCCGTAAGGTCTTGTAAGACAATCTCTTCCGAATAGTGCAACTTCCCATCCACAGAAAATATCCTCAGTGTGCCGGTCGGAACGGGAAATTCATCTTTCATCTGCACGATGATGAACGTTTTTGCCGGATTGGGGAGCAGGCGCATTTTATTCGACAGGTTATCTATTTGGTAGATTTCGTTAGCGGCATCCACGTCGCCCGCTGTTCTCAACTCAATGCGCCATACATTATTATAATAGGTAAGAATGCCTTGTATATCATACTTTTGGTTCATGGTAGGGGAAAAAGAATACGCCGAACTGTTGTGTACCAATATTTTACCGTAACCGTCGTCCACTTGCCAATTTCCGTTATTGTCGGGCAGGGCGGTGCAGGTTACGTTGTTCAGTCGCACAAACATGCTTTGATAGTTTTTCGATACTTTTCCGGTGTTGATAACGAGCGGTTCGGGAAGAGGAACCTTGATTTGCAACAGTTTATAACTTGAAACACTCTTTATCTCCGTCAATCCGTAATAGTCGGTTACCGTTCCGGTGAGTTGGACGACGTTTCCTATCATCGTTTTGTGATAGCCATCGTAAATATAGATTCCGGAGCGCGTGTTGACGTCATCCTGAATGTAATAACCGTCTGAGTAACTTGCCGTTACGATGCCTGTAACCGAAACCGATTGATTTTCGTAGGGTGAATTATCTCCGTTTCCCCGAACTTTGGCTATCGGCATGGTTCCATAAACGTAATAACTGTACTGTACTGATTCGGTGCGTGTCCCGTTGCTGTTGACGGCAACGCGCAGATAAATCCGTGTGTTTTGCGGTTGCGACGGGATTTGGGCAAGCCAGCGACCGGCTTCCAACTCCATGTTCTCGCTGTTTTCCAAGTCGTCGAATGAATATCCCCAAACCAACTGCACCGACGAGATGTTGGAGGCATTGGAGACCGTAGCCGAAATCTCTACCGGATTGGACGCCGTGGCAACAAGCGGCGTCTGCGCCATGTTGCCGATTAAAACCGTGGCGGGATTTCTGTCGCCCCAAATCATCTCTACCCAATAAGGATTGTCAATGTACGGGTTTCTATTTCCTTGATACTTGTAAATCACTTCGTTACGGTTTACTTCAAAGAAGTCGGGCAGGTCAATTTCGGTGTTCCATTCGTAGAGGGCGTCTAACTTTCCGTGCCGGGGTTGCGGATAGGTGTTCAACGAGTTGACGACTGTCAGGTTCAGTTCTCCTGCAATGCCGGCATAGCGGGTGTCCATATAGAATAAGGTACGTCCGATGTCGCCTTTGACGGGCGTGCGCGGCTCCCAGGCGTTGCTGCTGTAGTAACAGCCCGAATTTTCGTATTCCGTGCCGTTGGTAACCCAGTCGAAGTCCAGGTTACTTTTTTTGTTGTTGATGCTCGCTTCCGACGGGCGGAGGTTGTGATAGTCGCAATAGACCGCCGCATTCTCCGGAAATGCGCCGTGCGACTTTGCCCAGATATGCTCTCGGTTGAGCGTTCCTTTGGCAGTGCCGTAGTTGTTACCGTCGTAGGACAAGCCGCGATAGACGCATATCACATTGCCCGGAATGTCGGGGTCGGCGTCCGATTCCAAAAAGACGTTCTTGGCGTTGTAGTAAGAAGCGTAGTTATTGTTAAACCAAACAGACGACGATTGATAAAAATAGTGTCCCGAAATAATCTGATTGAGTTTCGACTTGAGCGCCTCGCCCCGTAATCCTTCCGTTCCGTTATAGTAGCCAACGGGCTGTGCCGCAACGCTTAACGAGCATACAACTATTGACAAAAAAAACAACTTTTTCATGACAGATATTATTTTAACCCTCTACGTTTAAAGTAAGGTTCTTTCGACGGTTCCTGTCCGCGGAATTTGCGGTATTGGTCCATGCCTTCGCCTTCGCCGCACTCGGTCAGCACGTGTTTGCGGAATTTGGCGGCGAGGTCTTGGTTGAAGATGTTGCCCGAAAGTTTGAAAGCGTTGAAGGCGTCGCCGTCCAACACTTCCGCCCACGAATAGACGTAATAGCCCGAAGCGTAACCTTCACCGGTAAAGATGTGGTTGAAATAGGTGGAGCGATAGCGCGGCAGGATTTGCGGAATGAGACGGATGGCGTTCATGGCGGCGTCTTCAAAGGCGTTGACGTCGAACTGTTGTGGTTTTTCGATGGTATGCCAAGTCATGTCTAAGATGGAGGCTGCCATGTATTCTGCGGTTTCGAAGCCCATGTTGAAAGTGGCGGCTTTTTCCATTTTTTGGATGAGTTCGTCGGGGATTGTTTCGCCGGTTTGGTAGTGCTTGGCGTAGAATTTCAACACTTCGGGTTCAGCCGCCCAACGTTCGAGTATTTGCGATGGCAGTTCGACCATGTCGCGCGGCATGTCGCCGGCGGTGCGGTGGAAGCGTCCGTCGGAAAAGAGCGCATGTAAGCCGTGTCCGAACTCGTGGAACATCGTGGTGTTATCATCCCACGAAAGTAGCGCCGGAGCGTCGCCGACAGGATTGTTGAAGTTGCACACAATAGAGACAATAGGATGAACACGCTTTCCTTGCTCATCGTAACTCCCTTCGCGGAAAGAGGTACACCATGCGCCGCCTCTTTTTCCCGAACGGACGTAATAATCCATATATAAAATTCCAATCAGCGTGCCATCGCTCTCTTTTGCTTCGTAAACCTCTACGCCCGGATAATAGACCGGCAGGTCGGGACGTTTTTCAAAGGTAACGCCATAGAGTTGGTTGGCTACATAGAAGATGCCCTTTATGGAGTTTTCTACGGAAAAGTAGGGTTTCATCTCATTTTCGTCGAGGTCGTATTGCTCTTTGCGGATTTTTTCGGAGTAATACCACCAATCCCACGATGCCATCTCAAAACGGTCGTCTTCTCTGTCAATCATTTTCTGTATTTCGTTGCGCTCTTTGGTGGCTGCCGGAAGCGTTACCGCCCATACTTCGTTTAAGAACGACGTAACGTTGGCGGGCGTCTTTGCCATGTTGATAGCAGTGCGGTACTCTGCAAAGTTCTTATAACCGAGTATTTGCACTTTCTGCAGACGAAGGTTGATGATGGTGTCAATGATGGCTTTGGTGTCGTTGTCGTTGTCGTTGTCGCCCCGCATAAACCATCCTTTATAGAGTTGCTCGCGCAGTGCGCGGTTCTCGGAATAGGTGAGGAAAGGAATCCACGACGGCTTGTCGGTGGTAAAAAGCCATTTTCCGGCTTTGCCGGCTTCTTCGGCGGCGCTGGCGGCGGCTGCCTTGATGTCGTCGGGAAGACCTGCAAGGTCGCTCTCATCTTCGATAAAGAGTTTAAAATCTTTTGAGTCGGTCAGGACGTTTTTCCCAAAACTTAACGAGAGGCTCGACAGTTTGATGTTGAGGTTTTTCAACTCTTCCTTCTTGTCGGGCGGGAGGTTGGCTCCGTTCCGCACAAAGTCCTGGTAATACTTCTCGACAACGCGCAGTTGGTCGGATTCTAAGTTCAACGCATCGCGTTTTTCATACACCGCCTTGATTTTTTCAAAAAGTTGCTCGTTCAACATGATGTTGTTGTAATGCTCGGTAATGAGCGGCGTGATCTCTTCCGCCACGTCGTCCATCGCGTCGTTGGTCTCGGCTTCGTGGACTGCCTCAAAAACATAGTTGATGCGCGTCAACAACGCTCCCGAACGGTCGAAAGCCACAATCACATTCTCAAAATCGGGGTCTTCTACATTCGCAATGACCTCGATCTCAGCATTATGCTCTTGCATGGCTTGTCGGAATGCCGGAACGTAGTCCGACGTTAAAATTTCATCAAACGGCGGAACGCCAAACGGGGTGTTCCATGTCTGTAATAGCGGATTTACCCGCTCCTGTTTCTGGGCTGTCTGTCCGCATCCCGAACAGAGAGCCACCGCAATAATGGTCAACATAAATAAGTTACATTTCATCGTTATTATTTTTTAAGTTTAATATGACTAAATATTTTTACTCTTGTAAGAACTTGCAAAGGTACACTTTTTTGATCAACTGTTCACACAAAATTCATTTTCAATTAAATTGTTTTCTCTTTAAAAATCGGAAATTTATCGAGCATAATTTTATTTTTATCCGACATTGTTTCGGTCGTTTATCGGTCGTTTCGGTCGTTTATCGGTCGTTTATCAATTCATAATAAGTTCCTCTACCTGTTTCACCTATTTTCAAAAATATTCGCTTCTCTGCTAAATCTCGTAATTTGTCTATTATGTTTTCTATTCATGAGGCAATTATGAGGCAATTGAGGCAATTATGAGGCAATTATTTTTAGTAGATAGTTTGCTCCTGCTCCTGCTATGTCGTTGAACAAGAGAACGCCTTTTTGTGTCAACTCAGTTAAATCTCTATTTGCTGTTGCCCGCGAACAGTCATTTACTTTCTGATATTCACTATTTGTAATTTTCCCTTTCTCTTTTAGGTACAGAATTGCTTTAATTTGTCTTTCATTCAAACCTAACTGCTGTAATTGTTCTTCCGAAAATCTGTCTTTGAAAAGTTTTACAATAAACCCGCCAAATTGTTCTTCCATTATAGGCAGGGGAAGTCCTGCCGCTTTACAGGCATCGGTAATTTTTTGAATACCGCTACCCCATGAATCAATATAACTTCCCTTGAAACATGCCTCTGCAAGCACAGGATTGCGAGGACGGGAAGAATGGAAAGTTGTAAGTTGGGCAAGCGTAATACCTTCGGGCAACATGCCTTCGTTCCAAACATATAATTTGTTGTTGTAAACACGAATTTGCGTAGGCGCTCCCATATAATTGCGGTGGATAAGTGCATTCAAAAGAATTTCACGAAGGGCAGGCACAGGATATTCAAGCGTTTCAATGCGATTCATGCCTTCAAACGAAATATTACGTATCAAAAAATTATGGTTGAGTTGCCGCAAAACTTTATCCAAAACCAAAATAATATTGCCTTCTTCGGTTTCCTGAAAACGAATTGTGAAATCGTCGTCTTCAAACTTTCCGATTTTCACAAAAGTATTTGGGTAAAACCGTCCCGGATCTTTACCAAACAAAACAATTGCAGCACGTTTGAGTTGTCCGTTTTCAGCCAATCGAAGTTTTTCCAAGAGTTCGGGTACGGAAAGCCCGTCTGCATCTGGCAAACGACCTGCACTTTCAGAGTGTTTCAAGAAAATTTTAACCGTTCTTTCGTCAATATCATCAAACGAGGCACGGGTTTCTATCACATCGTCCCAAGTATGACCGGCACGTTTGAGCAAAAACTCGTTCAATGCCGCTCCCGTCAATTCCTGTTTTACACTTCCACTTCGATAATAATATCTTCCACGTAGAGAAATCGGTACAGAATAAGACTGTACAATAATTTCAATGAAGTTCTTGTCGCCCTCCTGCAAAAGATTGACTTCGGTGGTAATTCCCATCAGGTTTTTGATTTTGTTGGGAAGTTCATCCATCAACTTTTTGTAATCTTCCACTCCAACGACTTCTCCTGCATCGTCTTTGCCGATATAGATTTTACCACCTTGTGCGTTGGCAAAACCGCATATCCATTTGAGATAGTCGTCGTGCCAACTTTGCTTGTATTCTGTGTTTTGGGTCTCGGGCATATATTATAATATTATTATTTTTGTTTTATCAACTGTTGATTTTGTATGTGCATGATACTATCTAACTTTTTGTTTATACTATCTATATTATAATTTATAGTATCTATGTTATAGTTTATACTATCTATATTATAACGAATGGTGTTGGTAGTTGTTTGGATTTTGTTTAGCTTGCATTCTGTGAATTTATTATCATAAACTGACTTGATTGAAAAAATGCTAAAAAGAGCAGTTGCAGCAATTCCACCTATAAAAAACCATCTTGATTTTATTAAAGATTTTTCGGCGTCCCTTATAACTTTATCATTATGAATTTTCTGAATCTCATAAGTAAGTTGATTTTCGTAGTTTTGGTGTAAATCATAACTTAAACGAGCAGAATCTGCCCATTTGTAATATATGCCATTTTTATTCCCTTCATTAAAGAAGAATTTTTGCAAATTGAAAAAATATTTTTTTAATTCAATACTTTTATTCTTTACCCCTTCTAAATTATTAAGTATAGGACGACGACTATCTAATTCTTGCTTTATGCTCTTAATTAAATCATCAGATTCCTTAATCTTATTTTTAAGACATTCTTTTGCAGTATTTATATCCGCTACCGTTTTATCGTCAATTACACTCATATTTATTAACTTTCATTAGTTATTGGGGGATTGTCCTCGCTTGTTGTATTATAACTTGCCGTAATTACTACATTGGAATTACTCATAATAAAAGTTGCCGTTTCATTGTTCTCACTGTTATCTTTGAAAGAGCCTGTACCTTCAGTAATTTCCCATTTTATAAACTCTTTTTCACCATCATTATCAAATACTATTTTAACTTCTGTATTTGGCGCGTAAGTTCCGTCACCTCTTATGCCTCCTTTGACGATTAATTCACAAGTAGTATCTGCTAACAGTCTTTGTACAGCGTTTCTGAGCTCGGTAACTTTTTCCTCTTCTGTTTCATAATTTATTGAAGCAAATTCCGTCTTAATATTTTGGTCTGCTAATTTTTTTCTGAATTTATTTAATTTAAGTTCAATCTCGGTTTTTTGACTTGAATAAAATAATATAGGCAACTTTTTTAAGGCAGAGTTTGGCTCTATACATGCATAATAAAATTGTTCAGCATTAGCCAAAGCTATTTCAATAGGATTAGTTCCGGGGGTTAGTTGATAATCAAGAGCAAAAAAAGCATTACATTGATCTACAATTTGCGTTATCTTTTCAACATGTTCTTTTGTAATACTGTCTCTGTCAGCCAAATATACAGGAACCGCTGTTCGAAATGCTTGTTGGTCATCATCAATCGGCAATACTGTATAGCTGTGCGGTATTGCATTTTTTACAATTTTAAAATTGCTGTTTTTGTCGCCATCTTCCACTATTACGACAATTGGTTTATTTTCTGGACACATAACTATTTATTTTTTATTATTTTAATTGGAATATATACTTTAAAATATGATTTTTCAATATCATCTGTGTTGTCATTTTCAATTTCTACATGAAAATTAATTTCATCTTTGTTTTCTTTATAAAACTCCATCAAACAATTGTTGATCAAATTTAAGCCATCTCTTCTGTATTTGTCTTTGTGTATATTTCTATTTATTTTATCGGCATTTGTTTGCTTGGGACATTTGTTGTTTGCAATTACAAAATATTTTACTGCTGTATGCTCATTTATTTTTTGTTTTTCCACACTTAATGATATTATTAGAGGGTTTCCTTCCGTAATGGCTTTCGGTTTATGTAGAATTGATTTTCTTATGTTATACATCAACTCAAATATTATTTCACTCATGAAAAGGTTTAAAAAATCAAAACAGATTTTTTTGTCTCTATCGGAAACATTATCATTCAATAATACATTTGGTGAAACATCATTATAATGGTCTAATCTAGTGTATTTCCCAAATTGAAAATTTAGTACATTTTTATAGTTTTTATTAATTTCATCAATAAACGTTGGCACATTAAATAATGAAGGTTTATTTCTATTACTCTCATCTAACAAATAATTGTTTAACAATCGTTTGTTTGTCAGATAATTAATTGCAAGTTTAGCTTGTTCTGCTTGCTCCTTTTGAGTATTATCTATTTCATCAAAACAAATCTTCTTCAGGTCTTCATATTCGTCTGTGCCGTGTAAATATGACTTTTCTTTTATATTTGAAATCGCTTCTTCCACAAACGCTCTCATGCTGTCATTTTCAAAATGGTGTTTGCAAAAATCATGTATATCATCGCGTAACAACATGAGGAAACGTAAGCGTTTAGGGTCGAAACGTTTTTGGTGGCAGTTTTTTTCTTTATTTTGATTGTTGCATGATGCACATTTTTCAATATTACATTTGTAAAAAACCATTACCGCCATTGGATTGCTGATATAATCATTATAACGGTTATATTCAAGCAAAATTTCCTTGATTTTTTCTTCGCCCCTCTTTTCCTCAATAATTTTACCAAGTTTATCGAATAGTTTCTGTTTTGTTTTTAACGAAAAGTTAAAATAATTCGCATCGTCTTTCAAATATTGGACAAGTATTTTTGTATCAATTACTTTAGTCGATTTTAACAATCTGATATGCAGATCAAGTATCTCATTAATTGGCTTATTCTCATTGTTTTTGCATTTTTGCAAATCTTCTAATAATTTGTTCTTGTCTTCAACTTTTCCATCATTATTATCGGTTTTGAACACATCTATATATCTTTCCAAAACTTCGTGATATAACTCATTTTCTCTTATATCGGTTATTCGCAAAAATAGCAAGTTATTGTACTGTTTTCCGAAAGTATCGCCCGTTTCAAACCATTTTTCTTCTTTATCCCTATTTCTGTAAGTTGGATCTATTCTATTATCACTATGGTATTCTTCCAATTCAGATGAAAGATATTCTTTTTTATCTTCATCGTATTTTAATTCAATGACGGATTCGGTTTTTTTACTGTTTTTTTCTTTGATGCCCTTATAGAGTTGGTACACAAAAGTGTCGTCAGCGGTCAAATCAGTGTCTATTTCATCTTCCTGGTTGTTGCCAATAGTATATTTTGCGATTGTGTATAGATCGTCTTCAGATATGTCATTTTCGGATTTGTTTTTTTCATTATAGCGGATAGTAAAATAAGCACCACCGCAAGGACATTCTCCGCCGTTCATTCCTAAAATTTCAGATAAATATTGCAAAATGATTTTTATTTTTTCACTTATTTTTCCCGCATCGGAGACATCAAAATTATCATTTTTTAGTAATTCTTTAAGATACATGGTTTTGAAAAATGCCTCTTTCAAGTATTTATCGACATCTTTTTCTGCATAATCCCAAAGCATTTTTTCCAAAGCGGCTTGACGAGCAGCCTGATTTTCGGAATTATCATAATACTTCTCTATTTTGGATTTGCATTCATTTTTATACTCCGTTTCGAAGTTAAATTTTTCTTTCTTTTCCTCACAATATTTTTCAAACTCTTCAATATAGGTGTTGAAGATAAAGGTGTTTTCAATTACTAAATTTCGAAGAAGTTCTACAAATTGATTTTTAAACTCAACTGGATTTCTCAATGAATTGATTTTTGAGTCAGGGAATAATGGACTTTGAAAGTTTAAATATTCTACAATGTTTTTTATTACCTTAATTGCTTTTGCTTCGTCTTCCTTTATTAATCGTTCAACAATTCCAATATAAAAAGTGGTAAAGCCAATATCAAAATCTTCTTTTATTATTTTATCCTCATAGACGTATGTCTTGGGGAAATCATTAGTATCTGACTCATAGAATAAATTTTTTTTATTAATGCTTTCTTTATCTGTTCTTGTCAATTTTTTTCTATAGATTATTCCTTTTTTTTCTTTTTCTTTCCAATGATTTAGCATGTTTTCTATTGCATTCAGCATATCTAAAGAAAAAACATAATTGATTTTTAAATCGGCTGCTAAATTCAAAAAATGTTTAAAATTTTCAAATTTACTGTGGGGGGTAGCATATAGTCCAGATTTTGTTTTTTGGATATGATATTTACTAAAATCTGTTGTTAATTTTATGCCGTTGACCATTTTTTGCAATTTATCAAGCACCAAATAAAAAGCAAACTCCCGTATATTTTTATAGTAAATAAATGGCGGTGTAGCAAGAATGTATATGATTTCATTTTCAATTTCTTCCGAATAGTCTGTGTTTATTTTTCTTTGGGCATAATCAATAAACCTTTTCAGGTCTGTTGATCCCTCCACATACTCTTTTAATTTAGCAAACAATTCGGATTTTTTCTTTTCATTGTTTTTCTCTATAAACACTTTTATCCATTCCCTGTTTTCGTGTACAAACAAGCCTTTCTCAAAATCGCCATAGAAAAAACCATACAATGCTTTAAAAACATAAAAATGAAACAAATCGTCCCATTTACCAGTCGGATAACGAATATCCTTATCAAAATCATAGGGCATTTGTTTGTCTTTTTCTTCTTTAAAATGGAGTTTCATTGTATCTGTAACAGAAGAATTAGACAGTGTCTCAAAGAATTTTTCTTTTTTCACAAGAGGAAATTCGTAACCGGGCAGGTGAATCGGTGGTAAGTTTATATTAGCATAAGCAAGGATTCTATCATCTTCCATTAGGGTATTGTCAAACAGCACATTTGATAGATTATTCTTTACTTCTTCTTTGTCAGAATAACCTAATTTGTTAAATAAATCAATGCAGCAGTCGATTACTTTTTCCATTAGGGTACTGTCAAGCAACACATTTGGTAGATTATTCTTTATTTTTTCTTTGTCAGAATAACCAAATCTATCAAATAAAGCAATGCAACAGTCTATTAACTTTTCCACTAGAGTATTGTCAAACAGCACATTTGATAGATTATCCTTTACCTCTTCTTTGTCAAAATAACCTAATCTGTTAAATAAAACAATGCAGCAGTCGATTGCCTTTTTCGTTGAATTACCTTGCGGAACTTTTTTGATATAATCGTTGATATTTTGCAAGGAAGTAGCAGTATGTAAAACATCATCTACAAAAATAATAAAAGAATTTTGGTCAAAAAAGCTTGCATTGAAACGAATAAAGTTTTGCAATATATCGTCCGTATCGCTGTATTGCAAGACGGTAGCTGTTTCGGAAAAAACGTGTTGATTAACTAAATTCACAAAACCCGAGTTTGCCGTACGCGAAGGTGTAATAATTACGATTCTATTTTTTTGAGATTTTTCTTTTATTTTTTCTATTTTTTTATTTTCTAACAGCCATGTTGATATGTGTTCTTTATTCCTGTCGAAAAACTCATCCGCTTTTATGTAATAGTTGAAATGTCTATTGTCACGACAAGCATGTTTTTTTACAATAAAAGATTTATATTCAGGTTTTTCCGTGAAATATTGTTTAAAATCAATATTTTTATCACAATCTTTTGTATTCGTAATAGGAAAACTGAAAATAGATTCAGGTGTTACGGCATTAGCGCCTGTTTCGAGTAAACATTTTTCATCTTTTGGATTTTCTGGAAAACAAAGTTTACAGTCGTGAATTAAATTCCATTCCGATTCTAAATCAATAAAATACTTTTGCCTCGTTGTATTTTTTAATTTTATGATATTATTTTGTTCTTTTGTTTCCCAGCCAAAGGGCTCGTATAATTCGAAGATTCTTTTTTCTCTTTGATATAGACTTTCAATGCCTTTTACTAGTGCTTGCTTTTCTAAGTTATCTATATCTTCTTTATTTCGGCTATATTGTTGCTCTGTAAATGTATCCTTATCAACAACGCATAAAACATTAATGACGGTACTATTGGTTATATTAACTTTTCGTTTCCCAATTTTGGAACGGATTTTATTTATCGTTTTTTCTATTTTTTCCGAAGTAGAAAAAGTAGAAGCAATGGGAATAATAATAATTACATTGTCTTGGATTTCAGCAGGATTTTTCAAGGCATTGTCGTCTTCTAAAATAACATCATGGTTGATATTTTTCAAGTCTTTATTAAGTTCCAACAATCGCCTCACATTACTAACCAAAAGTTCGGAGTAACGACTATAACCAATAAGAGTCAAATGCTTTTTCTTTTCTCCACTGCTTTCTGTGATTTCGTTTGGCCATTTTCCAAAACCGTTCTTCGTTTCATCCAATAAATATTTAGCAATTAAAAATGCAAAACGATTGGCATAAAAGCTGTTATAAAACATTCTTTTGGCATAATAGTAATCTTTTATATGAATTTTTGCTCCTAAACTGAAATGAGAATCGGAAACTTTGAATCCTTTAAAATTGTAAAAGAAGCGAGATTCTTTACTACTATAGACATCATCAGGATTATCAGGCAAAGTACGAATATCCAAATTCAAAAGATGATAAGCCGATTGTTCAAAAAGGGTTAAGTTGTCGTTTTTGTCTTTGATTAGAAGTTCAAAATTAAGCAATTTATCATCCATAAAAAATGGGATATTAGAGAACGATAGTTCATTTGGTGGGATATTAGTGTCCTCATCCTCCTTGCCAATAATACTGTATAAATTATGTTGGTATCTACTAATATCTCTGTTTAGCGCTAAATATTCATCGTAAGAATTTCCGGCAAGCACAGATGAAAACCAAAGAGAAAGTGATTTTTCATTTGGATACTTTTTATATTCGTGTTTTATATAGAAAAGAATTGGATTTTCAAAACTAAAGTCAGGTACTACTCGCCTAATGTCAGGGATTTCCTCATACTTCTCTTTATCAATCCCATAAACAATAAAGAAATTGTCTTTATGAAATTGGGTAAAAGATAGCAGTCGCACCCAATCACTTGACGTAAAGTGTTCGTTATCAATTAAATTTCCATCAATAAGAATGATTTTATTATTATACTCTTGTATTCGTTGGTTAATTACGTTATAATTCTCTGCAATTCTATCGTATTTATCATTTGATTTTGAATATTTATCAGAAGGTATTTCATCAATGTACGTTATGTCGCTCCTAATGTCTTTATTTTCAGAAAATAAATCATAGTGAAACAATTTTTCTAACAACGAAGTAGGAACACCGCCTTGCTGATTATATTCTTGTGGAGTTTTTCGCTCTTTTAATTCAATTGGAATTATACAATTATAGTTTGTACCAAAATCAACAAAATGTAACAAATCGTCTGTTGCGATAGTGTCTTTTTTCAATTTTTCTCCCTGCTCAAACAAATAGGCTTGCTCCGACGTCTTTCTGTTTGTATCAGTCGAAGAAATTTTCATTATACCTTTTTCTGTTTTGCAAACAAAGTATGAAAACAACAACAATCCTAAACGTGAATAAGTTTTTTTCATTTGTTGTTGCATCACTTTGTCATCATAATCTAAAAAATCAGCAAATTTGTAATTTTGCTTAGTAATTGTTTCTTCATCGTTCTTACAATCTTGCAATAAAGTGAAAAATATATTATTGGCAACTTGTTCTTTCCCTTCTATTAAGCTGTGTATATTGTTTTTTTGTTTTTCAATAGTTTTAAGGTATTTTTCGGTTATACCTATTTTCCCTGCATCAATTATGTTAATATCCAAATAAAATGTTTTATCATTGGCTTCAAACCATTCATGAAAGCTACCTCCAAAATCCTCATTTCCGTTAATTGCTTTTATTTCTTTAAATCTGTCTTTTTCCCAAATTCTTGCTGAAATAACTCCAAAGCCATCGTCTGTATGTTCAACGATATTTTTTGCAAGTTCTTTCAGCCCAAAATTAATTTCTCTTACTTTTGCAAAAATATCCGGTAATACATTTTTTAATGATGTTTTTGCCTCTTCTCTATCTATTTTGGTTGGGTTCTTTTTTTTATTCCGCTCTTTTTCATGCACACCAATAAACAGATTGAAAAAATAAAGTTCTGCCATACTTAATTCATCAATTCCATTGTTTATCAGCACTCTATTAATGTCTTCATTTTTATTTGGCGCTATTTTTAATTCTTCTTTTATCTTATTTCGCCACTTTTCTGATTTTTCATTTTTCACATTCCTTTCAAATTCTAAATAATTCTTATCAACCAAAATATGAGGAATAAATGAAGTCGAAACCACTATACCTGATTTGTATTTTTCTTGCTGTATTTCTCCTGTTGTTCTATTGACTCTTATTCTGCCTTCAGTAAAGGTCATTTTTTTTCCTAAGCTAAAACAATCATTGATATAATTTTTATGGTATTCTGATTTTCGAAAGATTTCATCAGACACTTCATTAAGATTTAATTCAATTTCTACATTAGGAAATTTTTTTCTAAACAGCAATAGGTACGCATAAAACAACTCATCAATGGCTTGTAATTTGTCATTAAATTTAAATAGCAACTTGTTTTCTTGTGGGATTGGTTTTTCCTCATTTAAATATGGCACCAAATAAGTATTGATTTCTTTTATGCCAACGATAGTCTCTCTTATTTCCATATTTATTTTTTTAATTCATTTCTATTACCATTATTTGGTACTATTTTTCGTTTCAAAATTTCTATCTCCTTGAATATCTGCTGATTCATAAATTTGTCATTAATTTATTTTAAACATGCGAAGATACAATTATTTTACATTTATCAGGCAATCCGATAAAAAAAGGCATCCCACACTCTCACATCGCAAAAAATATGTACCTTTGCGGAGCATTTACAAAAAACAGTGAACAATGAAAATTTGGTTAAATATAAAAATATGACAAAATCCCCCCCCCGTGTTCGCTTTGCGCCCAGTCCCACCGGACCGCTTCACATAGGAGGCGTGCGCACCGCTCTTTACAACTATCTCTTTGCCAAAAAGTTAGGCGGGACTTTCATCCTTCGCATCGAAGACACCGACCAGACACGCTTTGTGCCGGGTGCGGAGCAGTACATCATCGAAGCCTTTCGCTGGCTGAACATCACCTTCGACGAAGGCGTCCACACCGGCGGAAAGTACGCGCCCTACAAACAGTCGGAACGGAAACCTATTTATAAACAATACGTTGACGAACTGATTGCCAAAGGAAAAGCCTATTACGCCTTCGACACGCCCGAATCGTTGGAAACCCTGCGCAAGGAACATGAAGCACGCAAGGAGACCTTTATCTACAACGTCGTTACCCGCAAAAACCTGTGTAACTCGTTGAATATGACGGAGGCGGAGGTACAGCAGCGGCTCGACTCGGAAGAACCGTTCACCGTGCGTTTCAAAATACCCGAAGATACGGAAATCGCGATGCACGACCTGATTCGCGGACATGTTACGGTACACTCCAATACGTTGGACGACAAGGTCTTATTCAAATCCGACGGCATGCCGACCTACCACTTGGCAAACATCGTGGACGACCATCTGATGGAGATTTCGCACGTCATCCGCGGCGAAGAGTGGTTGCCCTCCATGCCGTTGCACATCTTGCTCTACGACGCCTTCGGCTGGGAAGCACCCCACTTCGCCCACCTGCCGCTCTTGCTGCGTCCCGACGGAAACGGGAAACTGAGCAAACGCGATGGCGACCGTCTGGGTTTTCCGGTCTTCCCGTTGGCGTGGAACGACCCGGCGACAGGCGAAACATCACGCGGCTACCGCGAAGATGGCTATTTTCCTGAGGCGGTCGTCAATATGCTGGCGCTGTTAGGCTGGAACCCCGGAACGGAACAGGAACTTTTCAGCATGGATGAACTCATCAACGCCTTCTCCATCGAAAGAGTCGGGAAATCGGGTTCCAAGTTCGACGTTGAGAAAGCGAAATGGTTCAACCAGCAATACTTACGTCGTTACGGCGACGCCGAATTAGCGGATATGCTGGTGCCGGTTTTGAAAGAACATGGCATCGAAAATGCGCCGAAAACCTATCTCACGGCAGTCGTCGGATTGATAAAAGATCGCGCCGACTTTGTCAGGGACTTTTGGGCGCAGGGCTGGTTCTTCTTCCAACCGCCACAGCAATACGACGAACAAGTCGTGAAAAAACGTTGGGACGAAAACATGCCCGTGATAATGCAACAGTTATCTCAAAAAATCGCAGCCATCTCCGACTGGAACGCAACGGTAATCAAAGAAACGCTCATGCAATTTATCACCGAAAACAGCCTGAACACAGGACAGATCATGAACTGCCTCCGCCTCCTGATGGTCGGTGCAAGCATCGGACCGGATTTGACGGAGATGATGGCGGTGCTGGGGAAAGATGAGGTATTGAGGAGGATTGATGCGGGAGAGTTGAGAGTTGAGAGTTGAGAGTTGAGAGTTAAGAGTTGAGAGTTGAAAATTGAATATATTTTTTCGCTCTCTCCACCAACGTCTCATCAACGCCCAAGATTCCGGCTATCCGTAGCGCCTCCATCGGGACTTGCTCAACGCTATCTTCAACCAAACTATAATCTATGAAATCGTTAACATTCTGAGGTGTAACGGGTTCGGATGCGTTTTTCTCTATAAAACCTTTGACGCGCAGTTTTTTACAGGGCGCCGTGATGTTGGAAAAGTGTGTTGTGATGACGCTCTGAACTTTGTTTTCGTACAGAAACTCCAGCACGCTGTTGACGATGGCACTGCCTTCGACCGGATTGGTGGTTTGAGCCAATTCGTCAATCAGTATCAACGGTTTCCGACCGTTTGCGGTTTCATGGAGCATGTTGTTGACGTTCAGTATCTCCGCCGCAAAAGAGGACAAGCCCTTTAAGTCCGATTGTTCATCTTCCATGCAGGTCAGCACCGCATCGGCAATGCACATCTGCGCACTCTCGGCAGGGACGAAAAAACCAAACTGAAACAGATACTGCGCCAGACAGAGCGTCTTCAGCAATACCGTTTTCCCCGCCATATTCGCGCCCGTAATCAGACACGGCTGATGCGGAATGTGCAGGTCAACGGCTTGATATTTTTTTCCGTTCTGTTCTAAAAGATGTTGGATGTGCGGGTTGAACAGGCGGCGGTAAGTGGTTGATTCGCAAGAGATAGATGGCTTGGTGAGGTGCAGTTTTGTGGCTTGTTGCGCTTTTGCCATCAGGATGTCAAGATGGGCAACGTTGTCTAAAGTCAGTTGCAGCGTTTCCATATATCGAAACAGTCGGGACGCAATCTCTTTTCTTATATCATCTTCTATGACAACGGATTGCTGGTGAAAATCGTCGCGGGATTGCTGTAACTTGCGATGTTGTTCCACGTCATCTTCGGGCAGGGCGTCCATCGCTTTTGTTATCCGTTTTATCTCTGTGCGGATGTTTTCCAACGCCGGCGAATAGTTATCGTAAATGTAAAAATTGGGCATCCGCACCCCGTCGGGGTCTAAAATATCCAACGCGGAGTCCAATGTGGGGAAATAGAGAACGTCCGAACCGGTTTTGGAAAAGAGCGACGCGATGCTTTGAGCCGTCAAACAGAAGTTTTTTATCTCAAACAGTTCAACATCATCCAATACCAATCCATGCGACAGATTGCCGAACACCGCATTTATATCTTTGATATTCAACAGTTTACGTTGAATTTCGGCGAAGCAGTCCGAATGTTCCGGCTGTTCCAAAAGCCGTTGCATCTGCTCAACCTCCGATAGCGATTGTTCGATGGCTTCGGCGTCGGTCATAAAGGGCGAATCCAACAGATAACGTTTTGCCAATCCCGACCGCAGTTCGAGGTTGGAAAACAAGAAATCGAGGGCTTCGAGTTGTTTTAAGTTTAAGACGGTTTTAAGTTGCAACATAGTATATGTCTAAAATTTATGCCGACAAAGGTACATGTTTTTTTTAATACAAATTTATTTTTTAATCAATTTCTTAGTTATTTGCACCCCCTCATTATTTTTCAAAGTAACAAAAAATATACCTGAAAGCAAATGCTGAGTAGAAATAACCATTGTCTTATTACCGGTTCCCAACTCTTCAATCACTGTTTGACCTGTCATATTGACAATTGTGATGTTTTTTACCTGTTGAGTATTGCTGACAAAGGTACACACTTTTTTAATCACTACTGACCGAGTAAAAAAATAAGGGGAAATTTGGCAATTTCCTCCCGAATGTTGTATTTTTGTTGTGCAACCAATTAAAAATAACAACATGGGCAAAGATAGCACAAAAAATTTAGTCGGTTATGGTTCCATAGAACCTGATACTAATTTATCATACATAGAAGTTGAAAATCGGCTATGCAACAACTTGTGTATGCGTTCATTGATGCAAATAGCGATAGTGGAATAAACAAATTGCTCTTGATACCGTGTTTTATTCTTGATTTTTTGTGTATTCACCCATTTTCCGATGGAAATGGAAGAATGTCGCGACTACTTTCGCTATTGTTGTTAAGAATGAAATTATCGTTGCGTAGTTGTAGAAAATGTTGTACTTTTGCCAAAAATTTCAAATATAATAAAAATGAAACCACAATTAATTATTATCACGATGACTATGGTCATGTTAAGTTTAGGATGTAAGACGGTCAATCAGAATGTAATAGGAGATGACACTATTGCTTTGACCACGAATCAGTTAGTTGAAAAGTATGGCGGAGAGGAGAAAGTTCGCATGGAAAAGGGCGTCCGGCAGATGGCGGCACTCTGGGAAAGCAAAGACGGCACGAAAGAGGAGTTTACGAACTATTGTTTGGAGAACTACATCGCGGATGAGGCGGTGCGTCAACGCATTTTCGAACGTCTGTGCAAACAGTTCGAGGCGATCTTCGGCGGGTTTAACAAGATGGCAGTCAGCCTTTTGGAACCGACGCACGTTACCACTTTCGAGTACTTCCCCATTGACGAGGCTTTTGGCGCGTGGAGTCCGATGTCGCACTTCGAGGAGGACTTTTTCAGCAACAAAATAGCCTTTTACGTCATGCTCAACTTCCCTTTCTACACGTTGGAGGAGAAGAACACGTTAGGCGAGCAATGGTCTGATTTAGAGTGGGGTTATGCACGCATGGGCGATGTTTTCATCTCCCGCGTTCCTGCTGATCTGGCGCAGAAGATTTCGGACGTTACCACCTATGCCGATAATTACATTTCGGACTACAACATCTACGTCGGCTATTTGGTTGACGACGAGCAAAATACATTCTTCCCCGAAGATATGGCATTGATTACCCACTGGAATCTGCGCGACGAACTGAAAACGCAATACGCCGACGCCGAACAGGGTCTGAAAAAACAACAGATGATCTACGAAGTGATGAAACACATTATCTATCAAACCATTCCAACGGAAGTCATCAATAAAAACGACTACACGTGGAATCCCTACCAAAACAAAATCTACAAAGACGGCGCGGAAGCAAAAGCAACTCCCGAACCCTCAACACGTTACGAACATCTGCTGAACACCTTTAAGGCGATGCAGGCGATAGACCAATATACGCCGATGTATCCGACCTACATCTCCCGCAAGTTTGACCAGGAGTTCGAGCTGTCTCAGGCTGAAGTGGAAGAACTGTTTATTACAATGGTCGGTTCCGAACAGGTAAAGCAAGTAGGAGAGTTGATAGCCAAACGTTTAGGTCGTGATTTGCAACCGTTCGACATTTGGTACGACGGTTTCAAATCGCGCAGCAACATTGACCCCGCCGAGTTGGACAGGATGACGCAAACAAAATACCCCAACCAGGACGCCTTTGTCAAAGACCTGCCCGTGATTATGACGAAATTGGGTTTCACAAGCGAGAAAGCCGATTTTGTCTGCAATCACGTTACCGTTGACCCGTCGCGCGGCGCCGGACACGCCTGGGAAGCCGCCATGAAAGACGACAACGCACGCCTGCGCACACGAATAGGCGACAAAGGAATGGACTACAAAGGTTATAACATTGGTACTCACGAGTTTGGACACAACGTAGAACAGACCATCACCCTGCACGACGTCCCCAACTACATGATGCGCGGCGTGCCGAACACGGCGTTCACCGAAGCCCTGGCTTTTGTCTTCCAAAAAAGAGACTTGGAGCTGCTGGGCTACGTAAACAACGCTGCCGCCGACGAGGAAGATTACTTGACCACCTTGGACATTTTCTGGGGATGTTACGAAATCATGGGTGTGTCGTTAGTGGACATGCGCGTTTGGAAGTGGATGTACGAAAATCCGACTGCCACGAAAGAGCAAGTGAAAGACAAAGTGATAGAAATCGCCAAAGAGGTATGGAACACCTACTATTACCCCGTCTTCGGAACGAAAGACGAACCGATATTGGCGGTTTATTCGCACATGATTTGTTCGCCCTTGTATCTGTCGGCTTACCCGTTAGGGCATTTGGTTGAGTTTCAGTTGGAAAACTATTTCAAAGGAAAAACGGTAGGTGTGGAAGTCCCCCGTCTTTTTGCCAACGGTCGCCTCACCCCGCAACAGTGGATGAAAAAAGGACTGAACGCCGACCTTTCGGTCAATGCTATCTTGGAGGCGACGACGGAAGCGGTAAAAGCAATCCCTGTTCAAACTCCGTGATGATTAGAAATACATAACATGCAAATAAAACCCCTCACAGAAGCAACTTTCGGCACGATTTTTCAGGCATTCCGTCAAGCCTTTGCCGACTACGAGTTACAGTTAAACGAAGCACAACTCCAAACGATGTTAAGGCGGCGCGGATTCAATCCCGACCTCTCGTTTGCCGCTTTCGACGGAGACGAAATCGTGTCGTTTACGCTGAACGGCGTCGGAAATTTCAACGACATACCAACCGCTTACGACACCGGCACAGGAACCCTCAAAGCGTACAGAGGCAAAGGCTTAGCCACAGAAATCTTCGAATACTCTATCCCCTATTTGAGGGAGGCGGGCATCCGGCAATATCTCTTGGAAGTGTTGCAGCACAATACAAAAGCCGTCTCCGTCTATCGAAATCTTGGATTTGAGACCACGCGCGAGTTCAACTACTTTGTCCGAAAAAACGAAGAGATAAACCTCGAAACCAAAACCGCTGCCCTCCCTTGTTCCATCCAACAAATTGACCTCTCAACCCTTGACTCCGTCTCCGGTTTTTGGGATTTTCACCCTTCGTGGCAGAACAGTTTTGAATCCATCCGCAGAGCCACCGCCGACTTTGTCGGCTTGGGCGCCTTTGCCGACCGGAAACTCGCGGGCTATTGCATCCTCGAACCCGTCGCTGGAGATATTACCCAATTAGCCGTTGACAAACAACACCGTAGAAAAGGAATCGCAACGCTCTTGCTCCGCGAAGCCATCCGGCTCAACAAAAACGACGCCGTCAAAATCGTAAACACCGACATCGCCTGCCACGCCATTACCAACTTCCTGGAAGCGAAGAATATAACCGTAACGGGGAAACAGTTTGAGATGGTACGAAAGATGTAAAAAAAACGTATCTTTGCACTCGATTAAAAACAAATTATCATGCATACATATCAGGTAGATACATCCATTTCTGAGAAGGGGGTCATCAAACTTCCCGAGATGCCATATTTGTATAACAAAAAAGTGAAATTGATAATTATCTCATTGGAGGATAATTCAACAGGATTTGAACAACGTAAACAAGCGATGGAACGGCTATTGAAAAGACAAAATTCGATGCCCGTAAGCCATTGGACTGACGAAGAATTGGATAATATCAGATATGAATGTTTAAAAGAAAAGCATCAATGAAAAAAGTATTGTTGGACACCAATGTCGTTCTTGATTTTATTTTAAAACGGGAACCGAATTACGGATATGCTCAAACTATTGTAAAAGAAATAGTAAATGGCAATGTTCAGGGATACATAACCGCATCAATGGCTACAGACATCTTTTATCTGCTGCAAAAGACGAACGGGAAAATATTTGCTTTAAACGCTCTTACCGATTTATTAATCATCCTTGACGTTTTGACAGTTTACAGAGATGATGTCTATTCTACACTTTATTTGGGCTGGGATGATTTTGAAGATGCGCTTCAGGCTTACGTTGCTGTTCGTAGTGGTATGGATGCGATTATTACCAGAAATATTAATGATTATCAACAAGCAAAACATATAGATATTGTCTTTCCGAATGATTTTATTCATTATTTGAATGAGTAAAATGCAAGGACATTCGGCTCAAACACACACAATATTCGGCTCAAAAAGAACGTTTTTGAAAAGAAAATGCGGACTTTGTGAGCCGAAAAAATGCTAAAAGAGATGGAAACGCAAACATTGATACTGAATTATCTTTATCCGATAAACATAGACGAATATTACAGCAAGGAGATAGACGAAAGAGAAATTTTAACCGGATACAATTTCACGCTCATCCCCGAAATTTTGCAAAAAGTCTCGCTTTTTACTGCGGAAGAGTTGGATTTATTACATGGTTTGCAAAGCAGATTTTCCAAAAACATTGCCCAACTTTCCAATTTTGAGTATCGAAAAGATATGGAACGCTTGGCGATTGATTTGAGTTGGAAGTCGTCGCAAATAGAGGGCAACACCTACTCGCTGCTCGAAGCCGAACGGCTGCTGAAAGAGAAACAAACGGCGGCAGGAAAGACAAAAGACGAGGCAGTCATGCTTTTAAACCACAAAGACGCGATTGACTTTGTTGTGGAAAACCCCGACTATTTCCTTTCGTTGAGCATCGCCAAAATTGAAAACCTGCACAGCATCTTGATAAAAGAGTTGGGCGTGGACAGAAATATCAGAAAGCGGCGCGTAGGCATAACAGGCACAAACTACCGCCCGATTGACAACGAATTTCAAATACGCGAGGCATTACAGCAAACGTGCGATTTGATAAATAACCGCGAAAACATCTTTGAAAAGGCACTGTTCGCCTTGGTCTTGCTTTCGTACATTCAGGCATTTACCGACGGCAACAAGCGCGTGGCGCGAATTATGGCAAATGCCCTCCTGATTGCCAACAAACACTGCCCCATCTCGTTCCGCACGACAGACGCCGTAGATTACAAAAAAGCAATGCTGCTGTTTTACGAACAGAACAACATCTCAGCGTTCAAGCAGGTCTTTATAGAACAATTTGCGTTTGCGGTAGATAATTATTTCTAAGAACAGAAAGGCAAATATTCAAAAAAAATCCCTACTTTTGCACCTAAAAGTATCATATCATGAGCAAACCAAAGGAAATTCGAGAATTAGAAAAAATATATGGAATTACGCTAAAGGAACTTTCGAAAGATAAAGACATCTTGTCATTAGAAAATAGTTGCTATCAACTCGGCAGCAATAACGAAATAATAGGATTAAATTTATCCGATAATGAAATCACCGAGATAAAAGGTTTGGAGCAGTTAACGCAATTGCAAAAATTATATTTATCCTGTAATAAAATCACCGAGATAAAAGGTTTGGAGCAGTTAACGCAATTGCAAAAATTAAATTTATACCATAATAACATCACCGAGATAAAAGGTCTGGAGCAGTTAACGCAATTGCAAAAATTAAATTTATACCATAATAACATCACCGAGATAAAAGGTCTGGAGCAGTTAACGCAATTGCAAGAATTAGATTTATCCCATAATCAAATCACTGAGATAAAAGGTTTGGAGCAGTTAACGCAATTGCAAGAATTGGATTTATCCTGTAATAAAATCACCGAGATAAAAGGTTTGGAGCAATTAACGCAATTGCAAAAATTGGATTTATTTATTAATCAAATCACCGAAATAAAAGGTTTGGAGCAGTTAACGCAATTGCAAAAATTAGATTTAGCCAACAATCGAATCACCGAGATAAAAGGTTTAGAGCAGTTAACGCAATTACAAGAATTAGATTTAGCCGACAATCAAATTACAGAGATAAAAGGTTTGGAGCAGTTAACGCAATTGCAAGAATTATATTTATACGGTAATCAAATCACCGAGATAAAAGGTTTGGAGCAGTTAACGCAATTGGACGCCATAAATTTGAGAAATAATCCGATAACAAACTTACAACCTTTATTGAATTTCGACCTGTGTTTCATTTTCAATGTAGAAAATAGCAGGCTCCCTATGTTAGAAAATGGGATTACCATAACCGGATGCGACCAAATCACAAATCCTCCCCTTGAGATTGCCAAACAGGGAGATAAGGCTATTCGAAGATATTTCAGCAGAATAGAAAAAGAAGGAGAAGATTATATCTATGAGGCAAAGTTGATTTTAGTTGGTCAAGGAAACTCCGGAAAAACTTCACTTCAAAAAAGATTACTAAACGAAAAATCGCAACTGCCTAAAAAAGAGAAACATACACGAGGCATTGAAGTGGTTGATTTTGAATTTGATACAGGTCAAATGGCTCATATATGGGATTTTGGAGGGCAGGTGGTCTATTATCCCGTTCATCGTTTTTTCATTACAAAAAATGCAGTGTTTGTATTATTGGCTTCTACAAGAGAGCATAACCACAACTTTGATTATTGGATTCCCACCATTTACCAATTCGGAGGTCAAAGTCCTATTATTATTGGTCAAACCTGCCACGATGGGCTTACAATACCATGGAATGATTTAGGAGTTTATCTTAGTAACTCCAATTTTAATATTATCAAAATAACCCCCAAGGTTTATCACGAAATTGACTTAACGCATAAAAACAGAGGACTCAATGAGATTAGAAAATGTATAGTTGAAAGAATTAAAGAACTTTCCCATTTTGGGAGGGGAGTTCCTAAATCATGGTCAACAGTTAGAAATGCACTGTTAGAAAAATCTAAATCAAACCCTTGTATTTCGTTTGAGTCGTTTGCAAATTTATGTAAAGAATTAGAGCCTGTTTATCTCAATAAAGAAGAGGATATAAAGGATTGTTGTCAGTTTTTTCATGATATTGGGGTGGTTCTTTGGTATTCGGACATAGAAGAACTGAAAGATTGGGTTGTTTTACAACCTAAGTGGGCAATGAATGCAGTTTATAAAATCATTGATGACAAAGAAATTTCAATCAATAATGGACTTGTCCACAAAAGTGATTTTGAAAGATTATGGATTGAGCGCTCTTACAGAGGTAAACATGAGATTTTAAAGAAAATGCTGGTAAGATTTAAAATAGCATTTCCCGCAAAACAGTCTCAAAACCAAACATATATACTGCCGGCACAGTTAGAATCCATACCTGTGGAAAAGAGATGGGATTTAAAAGAAGAATCTCTACGCCTTGAATACCAATTTGAATTTATGCCCAAAGGTATTGTAAATCAATTAAGCGCTGAACTAAGCAACCATATTAATAGTGATGGCAAAGATATTTGGAATAACGCCGTAAATTTTATTCGTGAACACAATGAATCTCAAGTAATTGAAGACAGTCACAACAGGAAGTTAAGCATTACATCAAAAGGCATAGATGCACGAAGTAATAATACAATTATTATGAATGCCTTAAACAATATTATTAGGGAATACCAAGGCGTTACGGCAGAAATACATGTACCATGCACCTGTAACAAATGCCGAACTTCGGAAAAGCCGATGACCTTTCTTTATGATGACCTTATCAGTTGGTCAAATGAAGGAGAAACTACGGTTAGATGTAATAAAGGGCGAGAAGATTTAAGCATATTCAATTTGCTTTATAATGCAGGATTTGAGACAAGACCACTTAAAAGAACATATTTTAAAGAAATACAATTTGAACAAAAAAACGAAAAACCATCAACAGAAACCATAACGATATTCCTCGCCTCATCGGAAGAATTAAAAGAAGATAGAGAACAATTTGAAATATTTATCAATCGAGAGAACAAAGAATATCACAAAGAAGGTATTTTTCTTGAATTACGACTTTGGGAAGATTTTATTGATAGAATGTCACAAACCAGACTGCAAGATGAATATAACGAAGCAGCCATCAATTCGGATATTTTCGTAAGTTTATTCTGGACAAAGGTGGGAAAATACACGAAAGAAGAATTTAGTAAGGCATACACGCATTTTAAAGAAAAAAGGAAGCCCTCTGTATATACCTATTTTAAAAATGAACTTATTCACCCAAAAACACTTAAGCAAGATGGCATTAACAGTTTACTTGATTTCAAAGAGGAACTTAGTCGCTTAGGACATTATCCGACAGAGTATCAAAATATTGCGGACTTACAATTGCAGTTTAAAACACAACTTCAAAAGATATTGCCGGATTTAATTGCTCAACGACGAAAATTTAAAACATCCAAAGATTTATATGTGGAAGAAGGGTATGTTTTGTAACATCATACACCCTGCCCTGAAGATTGGGCAGAACATCCGGGAAAAAAACCGTATCTTTGCACCTTATTAATTTAAATCACACTAAAATGAAAGTATTCAAAAAGTCAAGTTTATTATTATTAGTCGGTTTGGCAACGCTTGTCGCCTGCAACAAAGATACCAAGGACGACCCTAAGCCCACCGACCCGGTAACCACAGAAAAAGCCTTTGCCGCCTTGAAAGAGTTTGCCGAGACCGGCAATCAGTTTACCGCCACGATGAGCGAAAGCGGCGGAATCGTTGACGATACCGGCTTGGAACCCACCAGAAACCTGTACGGGACAAGGAGTTTTCCCGTCGTTTCCTGCGAGGCGCAAGGGGACGGCACGTGGTTGGTTACTTGCAATTACGGACCAACGCTTATTCAGTGCGACGACGGTTACCTGCGCCGAGGCGTTGTTAACATCCTGACTACCGGACTTTTCATAACCACCGGAACAGTGATGACCGTAACCTTCGACGACTTTTACCAAAAAGGCGACTGGCTGGCGCTGGAATACAAAATTGACGGCACGCAGATAATAACCAACGCCGGAGCCAACACAAACGACCCCAGCATGACCGACTATACCGTTGAAGTCGTTGACGGCAAAATCACCTACAACACCAAAGAAGTCCACTACTCCGAAACAACAACGCGGACGCTCTCCCCCAGCGTCGAACTGTGCCAAAACAACTGGTACATCACCGGCGAATGGAACGGCGTAAGTTCCGACGACGTGACTTACACACTAAAAGCCGACCAAACGCCGTTACGTTATAGAGTGTGTTGCCATTTCTTTCAGGATGGGATTTTGAAAATTGACGTCGAAGGACTATCCCCATTCTCGATTGACTACGGATATACCGAAGACGAATCGGACGAATGTGACAGAAAAGCGCTGCTCAACTATCCGGGGATAAGCCCGATAGTTATTGATATGTAACGATATAACAACTAAATTTAATTTTAATACTTATGAAGAAACTTACATTTATCCTACTGCTTTGCAGTTTTTGGCTGGCAGGCTTTGCGCAGTCCGGCTCATTGCTTATCTCTTCGTCGAACAATCAGCGTTTTTGGCTCTTTGTGGACGACATTTTACAGAACGAATACTCCGTTCCTTCCATCATGGTACAGGGAATGTACCTGCAACAATACCGGATACGTGTTGAGATGGACAACGCTAACGCCAACGAAATCGGACAACTGATCACCATTACCAACCAATATAATGGGAACAACTATTCGATATCTTCCCGAAACAACAGTTATACCATCAACAGGGTGCAAACAACCGTACGCCCTGCCTTGACGCAGAACCTGATACAACCCAACTACAACTATTACGACGATTACTACCACTACTCGTACCCCGGCTTTGGCAATCCGGGCAACTATTGGCAAGGCAGCGGCGGCAACCAAGGGAAGCCATATCAATACCATGGCGGCGGCAATCATGGCGGCGGCGGGCATCATGGCGGCAATACGCCTCCGCCCGTGGTCTATCCTCCGGCGCCGCCTCCGGGTGGAGGCTACGGCAATCCGAGTACCATCTGCCGTCCTCCTGTGGAGTTTTCCACGGCGATGAACCTTATGAGAGGGGAAACTTTTGAATCGGGAAAGTTGCAGTTTGCCAAAAACATGACCATGAGCGCTCCTATATGCGTTGAGCAAATTATTCAGATTTGCAATATGTTCGACTTCGAATCCACCAAGTTGGAATATGCAAAATTCGCATACGCCTATTGCAGCGATAAGAATCTTTATTACTTGGTCAACGCCGTGTTCCAGTTCCAATCGTCTAAGGATGAACTGAGCAGATACCTAAATTAGACAATTTACATCGTCGTCATCGCTAATTTCCGTTGCGATTTCATCAGGTTGCGTGATTGCAGGATGAGGGTTCTGGTTTCGTTGACGAGGTAGAGGAATAGGGTGCTGTTGCGGGTGCCGCTCTGGTTGGCTTTGGCGCGTTGGATTTGGTGTTTGGTGGAACTGGCATAGACGTCGTTGAGGAGTTCCCGTTTTTCCATCAGTTTGTCGAAGTCGGAGTAGTCTTTGCTATCGAGCATGGTTAAAAACTCCGCATAGATGTCGTTGACGGTATCCATGATTAATCTCAAATCTTCAATCTGTTCTTGTGAGAAGCCGTCATGGTTATTGTTGATATAGTCGAAACTTTCGCGGGTGATGTGCAGCAGTGATTTCGATATTTCATAGTTATAATCAACCACTTGTATATAATAGAACGACAAGTCGAGGTTATCTCCTTTCAAGCGCTCTAAGTTGGGCAGCACTTCGTATTTTCGTTTATTTTTCGATTTTTTGTACATGGTATCGGCTTCTTCGCATATCTGTTTCAGTTCGCGGCGGTTTTCGGTAAACAGCGCATCTAAGGTTCGGGCATAGATGTCGTTGGCTTGGGTGATGGACTTCTTAATACCTTTGTTAGCATAGTCATACACAGCCTTTTCGCCGGTCAGTTCTTCTATCTCTTCCTCTACCGTTTTCTTTGGTTTTTTGCCAATTTCGGAAGTTTTTATTAGGAAAAACAGCGCCAAGGCGCCAAATCCCACCACGCTAACGATTTCCGCTATTCGCCCGTAACTCGACGCCAACATTAAAAGATAGGCAATAAGTCCTGCTGCCACAAACGCTGCCAAAGCGGTCAGGAACCATCCTGAGATAACCGTTAATACGCCTGTTATTCTGTAAACGGCGCTGTCGCGTCCCCATGCTCTGTCTGCCAACGAACTGCCCATCGCCACCATAAATGTTACGTAGGTGGTTGATAATGGGAGTTTAAACGACGTCGCCAACGAGATTAATAAAGAGGCGATGGTCAGGTTGACGGATGCGCGGATAAGGTCGAAAGAGGCTTTTGCGTCGCCTTGGGTCGGCGTCAACGGTCTAAAACGATGGTCTATAAAACGGGTGACCGAATCGGGCAATTTTCTGTTAATCGCTTTACTGAATTTTACGGCAACCCGCACCAGCGTTCTTGACGTTTGTGTCGAACCAAAACGTTCTATATTTCCTTCCTGTTTTGCCAAATTCAGTTCTGTCTCCGTTACTTTTCGTGCTTTTTTGGAGAACCACAAAGCAAAAATCATGATAAGTCCTCCGGCAAGTAAAAACCGCCAGTCGGCTTGGACAGGCGCTTTTAACTGCTCCATTGTGAGGGTGTTAAGGTCAACGCCGTTGAGATGTGCGTCGGCGGCGATGTTGTACGATTCCAGACCTGCCATGGGAACACCGATAAAATTCACCAAGTCGTTTCCGGCAAAAGAGAGCGCCAACGAAGCCGTGCCGAGCAGTATCGTAACCTTTAAAATGTTGATTTTAAAGAGATGTTGCAAAATGGCATAAAGTCCGCTGCTGACAAGAAAGACAAAGAAAAGAATGATGTCCGTATTTTTTTGCAGGTATTCCATGTTTTCGTGGGAGAGTAAGGTTGTGCTTTTCAGTCCTTTAAAGATGGCAAAGTAGGTAATCGCCGTGAGCGCCAGTCCGCACCATGTTGCGCCGACGAACTTAAACGGTTTTTCATAGTGAAAAGAGAACAACATGCGGGAAAAATACATGACGACAGTGCCGCAGACAAAGGCAATGACCACCGAACTCAAAATGCCGGAGATGATTCCCATCGCATTGGCGGAGTTCATATATGCCGAAAGATTGGATGCCAGCGCGGGCGCATTTTCGTTAGGAACGTTGATGACATACAACCCCACCGCCACCGCTGAGCCTAACAGCGCAAATACCAAAGAGACGGTAGTCGAAGTCGGAAGTCCGAAAGAGTTGAAGATGTCCAACAAAATGACATTGGCAAGCATGACGGCTAAAAACAATATCATAACATCGTGAAAATGAAACATCTCCGGATGAAACACGCCGCTCTTTGCCACCTCCATCATGCCGCTGGAAAAGATGGCTCCGATCAAAAGCCCCGCAGAGGCGATGAGCAGAATGATTTTTCGGGGCGCCGCCTTGGAACCGATGGCGGAGTTTAGAAAGTTCACGGCATCGTTCACAACGCCTACGACCAAGCCTAACACGGCAAGAATCAGTAGAATACCTACAGAAATTAAGTATAAGTTGTCCATACTATGTTGTTTACATATTTTTCATTGATAATCCTAAATATTCGATGGAGTACCCATTCAGTTCTCCGATAATTTTTGTCATCGCTTCCACTTTATTTTTCAAAATGTTGCAGCGAATATGTTGTTCATTACGTTTAATTTCAGCGATTTGCGCTGTGCGTTGCAGTTCATTGAGGGCTATCAGGTCTATTTCGTTTTGTCCGTTTTTATCCCAAAAGCCGCCGATTTTCGTATAGCCGCCCTGTTCGATGAATTTTTGGCGAAAATAACGTTCCAGAATTTTACCGCTGAACGTTTGGTAGTCGCGTTCAATGATTTTTTTCAACTCCTCGTGCTGGGCAATTTCGATGATATGGCTATACTTGTAAATAAAACGAAACCAGAAAGTTAAGAAGTTGTCTTCTATGGCATAGCGTACATTTTTCGTCTCTGTTTTGGCGAAGATGGGAGTATTTTTCCCAATCAGGTTGTAATCTTTTTCCAAGCGGGTCAGATAGCCGCCGATCTCTTTTCCCACGCACGCCTCTATCTTTCCGCGTGTATTTTCGCCTCGTGCGATAGCCGACAAGATGGTGAAATAGACCGAATAATCTTTGCCGAACTCCTCTATCAGCATGTTTTTCCCGTCGGCGATGAAGGGTGAATCCTCACAAATCATCAAATCGAGCATCTTTTTGAGTGTCAGCGCTTTGTTGTCAACGAAGAGTTGTACATATTTGGCAACGCCGCCGGTGAACGCGAAGAGCGCCAGCAAATCTTCGGACGTGTAGTGCGGACGATGTTCGGATAAAATATCTTTCAAAACCGAGGTAGGGAACGGTCGCACGTGTAAAAATCCGGTCGCTCTGCCGAACAGAGGCGCTTTGTAATCTTCGAAAATCTTGTGCATGAGCGAGTGTACCGACCCGCAAACGAGCAGATTCATCCGGCTTTCGCCTTTGTTCAAATCCCAATGATGCTGCATGTCGCTGTAAATGGACGGGTTGATGTTCAAAAACTCCTGAAACTCGTCTATAATCAGGTTGAAACTTCGTTCTTTGGAAAGTTGCATGAGGAACAGGAAAAGTTTACCAAAGTCGGTACTGTTTCCGAGCAGCGGAATATTCAACTTTTCGAATATTTCCTGTTGAAAATCCTGACAGAGAAATGCTTCTGCCTTACGGGAAACAAAAAAATACAAAGTGGGCTGCTGGGCAGTGGCTTTGAGCAAAAGTTGTGTTTTCCCGATGCGTCGCCTGCCGGTTATCACTGTAAACTGTGCATTTTCAAGCGATTGTTGCTGAATATCGTGCAGTCGTTGTATCTCTTTTTCCCTGTTGTAAAACTTCATTTTTAATCCATTACATTTTTCGAAACCATGAGTTCCGCAACCGTCGTTTCGGAACTCATGGTTTCGGAACTCGTAATTTCGGAGCCTGCAATTTCGGGTGCAAAAGTAATATTTTTTTTTGTTTCTTTGTGCATGTTAAAAAAAAACGATTAAAAAATTTTATGTACTTTTGCCGTTTAATCATTTAAATGTATTTTTATGAACAATTTTACAAAACAACGGTTAAGTTTTTTTTGATAACCATGCTTTTGGGGATAGGTGTTCGCCTTGCAGCCCAGGATTTATTAGTTTTTACCGATGGTTCCATTGAGCAGGTAAAAGTATTGGAAATTGGCGATGACGCCATAAAGTACAAGAAATGGACAAATTTAGACGGTCCTACATTTTCTACGAGCAGGGCGAACATTCTTAACATTAAGTATCAGGATGGTACGGAAGAAAAAATGATTAACCGTCCGTATCAGCCGGCACGTCAGAACACCGGAGGCGGAGGGTATCCGCAAACTCGAGACGGCGGATTCTCCATACATTTCGGTGGTGCGTTTCCGGTAGGGAATTTTGGCGAAGAACCAAATTATTATGATTATTATGATTATGATTATGATGTTGAGGATTTCCTTTATAACGGTAGATTTAGTGCCAGTCCCGGATTTAGTGTCGGCGTTAAAGGAAAAATACCATTGCAGGTGAATGGATTGGGCATTTTTATCAGCGGCGATTTTATTTTTAACGGATTAAAAGGAGACATAAAAGAAACATTTGACGAAGCGGAAAATGACTATGATGAAATAAAAAGACCAAGATATATTAATATTCCCATATTTGTGGGATTAAACTATAAGTAGTCGTTCCTTAAAATATCATAAGTTATTAACAATCAATGGAATAATATCAGCAATCCCTGTATAATTCAACCATTTTTTGTATCTTTGTGGTCAAAAAAGTGGCAAATTATGTTAGGGAAGTTAGCAGACAGGAATCAGCGCGAAATTTTTCGCACCCGGCT